>Ga0335078_10001166_pt1 | contig 39862 bp, 32 predicted proteins | sample Lox_Sample_32_FD_206711 | JGI IMG/M metagenome (GOLD analysis project Ga0335078, IMG submission 206711) | Soil microbial communities from Loxahatchee National Wildlife Refuge, Florida, United States - Lox_Sample_3.2 | ecosystem: Environmental > Terrestrial > Soil > Wetlands | place: USA... | reverse complement strand
ATGGCCGCGCTCTTCAGGACCAGGAGTTCCTCGCCTGGCGCGAATCGGGGGCACGGCAAAAGGCGCAAAACATCGCGCGTGTCTGCCGGGGAATCGAAGCCGCCTCGCTGATCGAGATCGGCTGCGGAACGGGCGCCGTTTTGCGCAGGCTGCAAGCCATGCGCTTTGCCCGGGAGTACTGCTGTGCGGATGTGTCCTTGTCGGCCGTGCGCTATACGCTCGATTCGTGGCCTGCACTTGCCCGGCGAGCGGTGGTCGGGCAGGCGGACGCGCTGCCATTTCCGGACGGCGCGTTCAGCCTGGCGGTTCTGAGCCACGTGATCGAGCATCTTGACGATCCCGGTTCCGCGGTCCGCGAAGCCGCACGGATCGCCCGGTTCGTGGTGGTGGAGGTGCCGCTCGAAAAGGTGTTCGGCAATTTCGTCCGGACGAGGGCGCATTCTCGCCCGTATCCGTCGCTGGCGGAAGCAGGGCACGTGCAGTATTGGAGCGCCCGGTCAATCGCCAGGTTCCTAAGAGTCGACGCAGGGATGGAGATCCTGGACCGCCATTCGGATCTTCTTCCGGAAGGACCAGGCGCAGGAGGAGAACCTGTGCGGGGCCGGAAGGCGCTGGTCAAACGTGCTCTGCGGAGCACCTTACCGGCTGCGATTTACTCGCGTCTTCTGACTACCCATGCGGTTTTTCTGTGCCGAAGATCGGGCAGCCGCCCGTGAGGCGTCGCGGAATTTGCAGGATCGACTGGGAAATGCATTCGGCCAGGAACAACTCATGAACCCGGACGCCCGATCTCCCTCCCGGCCGGGGAACGACGCCGGCGGCCAGTCTCGGCGGTGGCAGGTGGTTCTCGGAGTTACCGCATTCGTCGCCCTCTACCGGTGGGCCTACATCCACTTTATGGCGACGACCTACACCAGCTATGGCTTTGACTTTCAACCGGTGCCGACACTCTTTGAAGCGCTGGCCTGGCTCTTCGCCATCGTTCCCAGCCTCTGGATGCCGATCCGGTTCACACGCGCTTCGCAGTTGGCATACTGGATTCTCTATCTGACCGTCGTCGTTCCGTCCATGTTCATTCCTCTGTTCATCGGACTGAACCCGCCGAACGAAATCCTGCCCTTCATGGCGACATTGTGCGCAAGCTTCGGGCTCTTGGGACTGGGGTACCGATTTCGCCTGCATGCCTTCCCAGCGTCCACCATCGGGGCCACCACGTTCTGGATGGGATTCGCCATTTTCGGAACGGCCTGCACGCTCGCGCTGGTGATCTCATTTTGGGGCAACATGCATCTGGTCTCCTTCGCCGACATCTATGATGTGCGGCAGAATTCTCAGGACACGGGCGGGGCACTTCTGAACTATGCGCTCATGTGGTCGTATGGCGCGACCTATCCGTTCCTGATTGCATGGGGTCTCTACTACAAGAAGCCTTGGCTGTTCGTGCTCGGTTCTCTGGGGCAGGTCCTGGTGTATGCCTGCTTCGGCACCAAGGCATCTTTACTGTCGATTGTTTTCATCGCCGGCTTGTGCGGCCTGTTTCGAGTGGGGCGCGGGCCGTTTCCGCTGAAGCTGCTCTGGGCGATTAACGCCGTTTTTCTGGTCCTATGTCTGATCTTTAGAATCGAAGACGAGACGCCCGATCTGCTCACCCTGGCTCTGATGTTTCTGGTGATGTTCCGCTCCTTTGGACTTTCCGGGCTTCTCTCCGGTCAATACTTCTACTTTTTCCAGCACAATCCCCACACGTATTTTTCGCACCTGAAGGTGGTGAATTGGATTGTGCATTACCCATATCACTATCCACTGGGCACCGAGATCGGCTACTACTATTACGGCGCCGCCCGAGTGGACACCACCGCTCATTTTTGGGCGACGGATGGACTTGCGGCCCTCGGCCTGCCTGGAATCGTTGTGGCTTCGCTGGCCTGCGCGTTCCTGTTCTGGCTGATTGACTCGACAACCGCGCGGCACGACATCCGACTGACGGGATTGGTGACGTTTTATGCCACCTACAGTCTCGCCAATCTCTCGTTGTTCACCACCTTCATTTCCGGGGGCTTGGGACTCCTAATCTTTTTTCTCTGGGCTTTGCCTGCGAGGGAAGACCGTTCCATGATCCCGGTCCCGGCGAGCCGGGCCCGAAGCGCTGTCCCGAACACGGGAGCACCGGGCCGGGAACTGTCTTCGCGCCATGCTTAAGATTTTCTTCGCATTCCATTGATATCGAGGGGCTAGCGGCCATGCACATTGTTCTGATCTCTAAAGTCTTTGCGCCCGCGATGGGATATCTCGAAAATGTCCTGCCGAAATATCTCGCCCGCCGGGGCGCGAAGGTGGACGTGGTGGCATCGTCGCTCGCGCCGAGTTACCACCAGGGCCCGATCCCGCTGGCGGACGGCGAATTGAGGCCGGGGCTGGCACCGGGTTCGGTCGAGCCGATGGAGGGATTCCGTCTGCACGTTCTCGGACATGACCGGATATGCGGGCAGTTGCGGCTGGCCGGGCTGGGGCAGACGTTGGAGGAGTTGCAGCCGGACATTGTGCAGACCATGACGCCGATTGGTTGGATCGCCGCCGCGGCGGCCTGGCACCGGCGCCGGTTGGGCTATCGCCTGTTTTCCGGTTGCCACTACCATGCTTCGGTTTTTCCACTCGCGCAGATCAAGTCGTCGGCCTTCCAGCCCGCGCGGATGCGTTGTTTTCTCGAACGGTCGGTACACGGACGCGTCGTGAGCTGGGTTACGGAGAAGTACTACGCGATCTCTCCCGATTGCGCGGAGGTCGCGAGGCGGTTTTTCGGTGTCCCGGCCGCCAAGCTGGAAATTTGCCCATTAGGTGTGGATACGGAGGTCTTTCATCTCGCCTCCGGCCCGGCGGAACGCGGCGAGCGTGCCAGCCTGCGCGCGCGTCTCGGGTTTGGCGAGGCCGAGATCGTGTGCGTCTATTCCGGGCGCTTCGGCGAAGACAAGAATCCGCTGCTGCTGGCGCGGGCCATCGCTCGCTTGGCGGTTTCGGGAGAGCACTATCGGGGACTGTTCGTGGGAGAGGGCCCGCAGGCGGCGGAAATTGCCAAGTGCCGCGGATGCGTCGTGCAGCCCTTCATGCCCATGTCGAAGCTGGGGGGGTATTATCGCGCGGCGGAGATCGGAGTCTGGCCGACTCAGGAATCGATGTCCATGCTGGACGCGCTTGCCTGCGGCCTACCGCTCGTTGCCAACGACACGATGCGCGCCAAGGAGCGGTTGGAGGGAACGGGAATGGCGTACCGTCTGGGTGATGTGGACGACCTGGTATGGAAGCTGCGCGCTCTAGGTGCGGCCGGATTGCGCGCCGAAATGGGCGCCGAGGGAGCCCGGCGCATGCGCGAAAAGTTCAGCTGGGAGGCGATTGCCGCCCGCAGGATAAGGGACTATGAGGCCGCGCTCGAAACAAAAGGCACGACCGCCCAACGCGCGAGCTTGACCATGGCGCACGCGGAAGAGGCCGGGGCCTCGCTCCGGAATTCGGAATGGCGAGACACAGCATGCCGGCTGCGGGGCCGCCTGTGAACCATGCTCCGTCCGCGTTAGTGGACACGGAACCAGAACGCGAACGAGTCGCGATCCATGGAGTGGCAGCTTCGTCTCCCCAGGCATCGATCCATGATGCCGCCGTTTCCGGGCTGACGGCCGATGCGCGGGTGGCCATTGACAGGGCGGCGGGAGACGATTGGTTCCGCTCCGCAAGCTTTGCCGCCACTTACGCAGTGCCGCGGGCTGAACGCGTGTGCTTCCTTACGGATGGGAGGGGTGGAATCGCAGACGCCTGTTTTTATCGTGAAACGCGCCGCTGGAGAGGCCTTCCGGAGATCCATGTGCTGGGGCGAACCCTTCCGGCGGGCGCCGTGATCCGGCATTTGACAGGGGCGCGCAGGCCCGGACTGATTCATTTTCCCTGGTTGACCGAGGTCGAGATGCAGACTGCAAGAGCGCTGCACCCGATCTGCAGCGTTCGTCCCGGCGCGGAGGACTTTCTTATTGAACTGCCGTCCAGCCCGGAGTTGTACCTGCAGAGGCTCGGCCGCAAGACCCGGAAGCATCTTCCTTACTACCTGCGGCGGTTGCAGCGGGAGTGGGGTGACGGGCTGGAATTTTCCGCCCGCTTCGGGAGCGGCGTGACGCGCGAGCTTTACGAAGGATTGCTCGACCTGAACCGCCAACGCATGCGTCAGCGCCGCCGGGAATCCGGTTGGCGGAACGGGATCGTGGAGCAGCGTTGGCCGATTGTCCGCGAGCGCGGACTGCTCTTCGGCGTGTATTGCCGGGAGAAGCTAGCCGCCGGGACGCTCTCATTCCTGCAGGGGAAAGAGGCTTATCTGATCGCAATCGCGCACCATCCCGAGTTGGACGCGCTAAACCCCGGCAGTGTGGCGCTCTGGCTGACGATCCAGCACTTAATTGGGGGCGGGTTTCGGCGCTTTCACCTGATGTGGGGCGAAGCCGCCTACAAGATTCAGCTGGGCGGGAGATTCGAGCAGCTCTACACGGTCACGGCCTTCTCGAACACAGCTCTGGCAGCGGTCTGGCGCGCCTGGGATTGTCTGCGTATTCCCGCCTGGATGGCTCTCGGCCGAAAGAGCGCGCGGCGCCTGGCCTGGGAGATAGCGCGGATGGGGAGGACGGAATCAGCGGATGGAGCTTACTGAAAATCTCGTGGTCGAGATGCGAAGTGAAGCGGAGCCCATCTTGCGCGGATTTTCGGTCGCGCTCCTGGAGGCAGTGAGGTGTCCGAAGGACGGAGCGCGCTTCGCGATCGCCGACGGGAAGTTCGGTGAATTCGTCAGCGAAGCTGCCGTGCGCTGCATGGAATGCGGCAGCGTGGCGGAGATTCACGACGGCATTCTGCGGCTTCTGCCGCTGCAGAGGCCGCTCATTTCCGTCGCGCGTGCAGAGCAGAACGCCAGAGACCGGGGCGCGAATCGCTATGACGCCCATTTCTCGGATTGGTCAAACGCGGTTGAGATGAGAGCGTTCTTTTCGGATGCCTCGGCGTTCGCTGGAAAAACCGTGCTCGATCTCGCCTGCGGCACGGGGCGCGTGACGGCTCGCCTGCTGGACACGGCTGGAGCGGTTCTTGGTGCCGATTTCTCCGAACACTCGCTACGGAACCTGGCGAAGAAAGGCATCGACAGCTCGGCAAAACTGGGTTTGGTCTGGTGCGACGTCACCCAACTCCGGCTGTCGCCGGGCTATTTCGATACGGTGGTTTCGGCGCAATTGCTGGAGCACATTACCTGCGGAAAGCAGAGAGCGTCCCTGCTCGAGCAAATTTGTGGCTGGCTGAAACCGGCAGGACTGCTGCTTGTGAGCGCCTATTACCACAATTTGATAAAGAGAGTCCTGCGGAGGCCGCGCGAGGGTTTTCACGAGAGCGGCATCTTTTTCCATCGATTCACGGGCGCGGAACTGAGGCGCGAGGTCTCCCGCTTTTTTTTGGTTCGCGAGATGAAGCCTCTGCAGGTCGATCCGCGCCTGTTTCCGGGCGCGTCGCCGGTTCGAGGCTGGCTGGCGCGCCTTCTCGAGAAGGCGTTCTGCACGCCACTCCTCGGCCAGCTGGTCTTCGTCCGGGCCAGGAAACCGGCGGTGAGCCGGTAGAACTTTCCACAGCGAACATGAGCTCGAATGCGGTTATGCAATCGTTGCGGAGCCTGAAAAGGCTCGCGCGGGTAGCGGCGGGCCACGACCTTTGGCAGACCCGTCAGGTCATCACGGACACGCTGACCCTGGGCGGGCGGGATGCGAACTGGACCATCTGCCCTTCCCGCTTGTCGCCATCATCCTCCGTGTATTGCCTGGGCGTGGGCGAGGATATCTCGTTCGACCTGGAGCTGATTGCGCGCTTCGGCGTCACGGTGCATGCTTTTGATCCTACCCCGCGTTCGATCGAGTGGGTCCAGGCGCAGAGTCTGCCCGGGGAATTCGTGTTCCACCGTTATGGTGTGGGGGCCGCGGACGGCAGGTACCGGTTCCTGCCGCCCCGCGATCCGAGCCATGTTTCCTACAGCCTGGTGGACCGGAAAACGCCCGGGCCGGCAATCGAGCTGCCGGTCCGTCGCCTGGGCACGATTCTCAGAGCGCTGGAACACCAGAAAATCGATCTTCTGAAGATGGACATCGAAGGCGCGGAATACCGCGTAATCGGAGACTTGCTGGACGCCCAGATATTTGTCGGGCAACTGCTGGTCGAGTTTCATCACCGCTGGCGGGAAGTGGGCATCGAGAGGACGAGGCATGCGATCCGGGCTTTGAACGGCGCGGGCTACCGGATCTTTCACGTATCGGCGCGCGGGGACGAGTACAGCTTCCTCAACACGCGGCCCGAACCGCAGACCGGCACGGTGCAAACCAAACACGTCTCTACACGATCATGACTGCGGCGCGCGCTCTGGCCCGCCAACTGTGCCAGAAACTGCTCCTGGAAAGCGACGCGAGGCTGGCGCGGGCCTGGGCAATGATCTCGGGCCCAACCCCGGGACTGCTCATATTCGCTTTCCACAGCCTATTCGAGTCGGAGGAGGAAGCCGGGGCATGCTGGCTCGATCCGCAGCAGTCGATTACCGTGCCCATGTTTCGCGCCTTTGTGGTGAACTTCCAGCAACACGGCTACCGGTTTGTCTCCCCGGACGAGATCCGTGGCGGCCTCGAACGGTCCGGGAAGTACGTGATGATCACCTTCGACGACGGTTACGCGAACAACTTGCGGGCCCTGCCGCTGCTCGAAGAATTCGGCGTGCCGGCCGTCTTCTGTGTGTCGGCCAACCACGTCGTCACGGGAAAGCCATTCTGGTGGGACGTCCTCTACCGGGAAGGGCGCAAAAGGACGTGGTCGAGCAGCTGGCTCGAAGGCGAGCGGGCGGCGCTCAAGCGTTTGCGCACCGAAGAAGTTGAAAAGCAGCTGATGGCTGAGTTCGGCGAGGTTGCATTTCAGACAGCCTCGGATCTCGACCGGCCGTTGACTGCGGGCGAGCTTCGGGACATTGCGCGGCATCCACTTGTTCACATCGGAAATCACACCTGGGATCACGCGATTCTCGCGAACTATCCTGGCCGGGAGGCGGAGGATCAGATTCAAAAGGCGCAGCATGCGCTCCGCGAAATAACGGGGCAGGCGCCGCAGGTGATTGCGTATCCGAACGGAAATGTCACGAGGAAGATTCTGCAGGCCGCCTGCGACGCCGGATTTCAATTCGGCTTGACCGTGCGCGCGGGAAGGAATCCGATTCCGAAGTTGCTCTCGCCAAGCTCGAGTCTGCAGCTCAAGCGATTCACGCTTTGGGGCGACCGCGATATCCGAATGCAGTGCGCGGCAGCGCAGTCCCCTTTCTCGCTGCAATCCGCAATGATGGCGATCAAGGCCGCGGCGATGGCCCAGAGTTGATTCCGGAGACAAGCGTGCCGGTAGGCAACGGAAAATTGCGCGTCCTTCAGGTGCACAACCACTGTGCGCCGGGCTGGGGTGGCGAGGACACGGTAGTCGAGCTCGAGGCCCGCCTGCTGCGCGACCGGGGGCACTCCGTGGAGGTATTCAAGGCTTACACGGCGGATCTCAAAGAGGCGACGATTTTCCGGCAGATGATGGCCGTACCCGCTTTCCTATGGTCGCGCAGAGCCTACAAGACGTTGCGGAAGAAGATCACGGAATTCATGCCGGACCTAGTCCATGTGCACAACACCTTCCCGAGAATGAGCCCGAGCGTGTTCTGGGCGAGCCACCGGGCGGGCCTGCCGGTGGTGCAAACGCTGCACAATTACCGGCACATCTGCGCGAATGCACTGCTGCTTCGGGATGACCGTCGATGTGAGGAATGCGTCGGGCGCTCGCCGTTGCCGGCGCTGCGTCACCGCTGCTACGCGAACAGCACTCCGCGCACCGCAGTCGTGGCCGCCATCAACGCGCTGCACTCAAAGCTCGGCACGTACTCGGACGCAGTCGATGCCTACATCGTGCTGAACGAATTCAACCGGGAGGTTTTCCAGCGCGGCCACCTCCCCGGCCGGAAGCTGATCATGAAGCCAAACTTTGTCCCGGTTTCGAAGCTAGGCGGCGGACAGAGAAAAGCCCAGGCATTCTTCGCAGGTGAACTTTCGCGGAGCAAGGGCGTGGAGCTCCTGCTGGAGGCGTGGAGCCGGGTGGAGTTAGAAGGGTTCAACCTTCTGCTGGCGGGCGACGGGCCAGAACGGGCGGGATTGCAAGGGCACTACGCGCGCCTGCCGGGCGTCACTTGGTGTGGAAGGCTGAGCCGGCCGGAAGTTCTGGAGCAGATCGCGGCCAGCCGCCTTCTGGCGTTTCCGTCGCTCGCCTACGAAAACTGTCCAATGGTTCTGCTCGAAGCCATGTCGGTGGGAACGCCGGTGGTCGTCGCCGATCATCCCGGCCTGAAAACGATCGTCGAGCACGGGCGGGAAGGCCTGCTGTTTGAAGCGGGCAACCCGCGGGCTCTCGCAGCCGCCCTGCGCGAGGCGCTGCTCGCCGATGACGGCGCCTGGGCTGGATGGTCGAGAACAGCACGGCGCACCCACGCGGAACGCTACAGCGAAGAGGTCAACTACGGGCAATTGATCTCGATCTACCGCGCTGCGATCCGGAACCGGTCAGGACTTGCGCCGGAAGGCTCCGGCTCGAACAGCTCTGCCTCGGACGGCGAGATCGGACAGAAAATTCCGGCAATGAGCTAACTGTCGGTTCCTCACTCTCCACGGAGAGTCTTTTTCTCCCCAATGCGGGGAGGGTTCCGTATTTATTACTTCCACAATTATTGCTTCCCATGCGAAAGGAAAACGAATGAATCAAGCAAGACGTATTCTGGTTACGGGTGCAGGCGGATTTATAGGACATCACCTGGTGAAACGGCTTCGGGCGGACGGATACTGGGTGCGCGGCGTCGATCTGAAATATCCGGAATTCGAAAAGACGGACGCCAATCAATTTGAGCTGCTGGACCTGCGCAAGTTTGACAACTGCCTGATAGCGACCAGGGACGAGATCGGGCAGGTCTACAATCTCGCGGCAGACATGGGCGGGATCGGCTACATCACCGCCTATCACGCGGACATCGCGCGCAACAACATTCTGATCAACGCACACATGCTGGAAGCGGCGAGGTTACAGGGAGTGTTGAAATTCTTGTTCTCTTCGTCGGCCTGTATCTATCCACAATCGAAGCAGGTGGCGGCGGAGGTGACGCCGCTGCGCGAAGAAGACGCGTTTCCCGCCGATCCTGAACCGGGCTATGGCTGGGAAAAACTCTTCACCGAGATGCTCTGCCGCTATTTCCGGAAGGACTACGGACTGGAGACGAGAATCGTGCGCTTCCACAACGTCTACGGCCCTCTCGGAACCTATGAGGGAGGCCGCGAGAAAGCGCCCGCCGCAGTGTGCCGAAAAGTGGCATTGTGCGAGGCCACGGGAACAATCGAGGTCTGGGGCGACGGCGAGCAGACGCGATCCTTCATGTATGTAGACGACTGCGTCGAGGGCTTGCTGCGCCTGATGGCCTCCGACTTCCACGAGCCTTTGAACCTTGGGACCGACCGGCTGATCTCGATTAACGGCCTCTTCGACCTGGTTGCGGGACTGGCCGGGAAAAAGCTGGTCAAGCAACACGACCTGAGCAAGCCGCAGGGCGTGCGCGGGCGGAACAGCGACAACAGCCAGTTGCGCCGGGTACTCGGATGGGAGCCGGGCATCGCTCTGGAGGACGGCCTGGCGCGGACCTATGCCTGGATCGAGAAAGAATTGGAAGGCGCGGACCGCTTGCCGAAGAAACAAATCGCCGCAGCGCGGTTGCGGGATCGGGCGCCGGCGGCGGCAGCCGCATCGGCCTTTTCTCTGTGAGGCACGCCGATGCGAATTCTGGTTCTCGGCATCAACTACTTTCCCGAACGCACTTCGGTGGCTCCGTTTACCACCGGGCTTTGTGAGCATCTGGCGGCCGAGGGCCATTCGGTCCACGTGATCACGACATTTCCGTATTACCCGGAGTGGCGGATCTGGGAGGGGTATCGCGGCCGGTTGACTCAGAAAGAGGAACGTCAGGGGGTGGCGATCCGGCGTGTGCGGCACTATATTCCCGGGCGCGCCAGCTCGCTGTTGGAACGCCTTCTCCATGATTTCACCTTTACGATCGAGGCCTTCGCCGCCGGCCTCGCAGCGGGCGGCTGCGACGTCGTTTACTGTTCCTGTCCTCCGCCCGCGCTGGCGCTGGCGGCGTACCTTCTGAGCCGCATCCGGAACGTTCCTTACGTGATCAAGCTGACTGACCTAGCCTCGGACGCGGCGCTGGCGACGGGAATTCTGCGGGAAGGGATTCTGGTTCGATGCGCGCAGGCGATGGAAACATTCGTCTATCGGCGGGCCGCGGCTGTCGTCTGCCTCTGTAAGGATTTTTGCGAGAGGCTCGGCCGGGCCGGCGTGGAGGCCGAGCGCCTGCCAGTCATCCCGGATTGGGGAGACACCGAAACTATTCGCCCCGAGCCGAGCGACGGGAGTTTTCGCCGGGCGAATGGAATCGGCCGCGAGCGGTTCGTCGTCCTGCATACGGGCAACATGGGGAAAAAGCAGGACCTCCGGAATGTGGTGCGGGCCGCGACCCTCAGCCAGACCGATCCGGATCTGTTATGGGTGATCGTCGGCGAAGGCGAAGAACGCGCGTTGGTCGAAAATGAGATCAAGAACAGCGGAAGCAATAACGTGCTGCTCCTGCCCCTGCAACCGGCGGAGACGCTCAGCCAACTTTATGCCGCTGCCGATGTATTGCTCTTGAACCAGAAGGCCGCTGTCAAAGGTGCGGTGATTCCGTCCAAGCTGCTCACGTACATGGCGGCGGGCCATCCCGTTCTGGCGGCGGCCCATACCGACAGCACCGCTTCCCGGTTGGTGATCGAGGCCGGATGCGGTGTCGTAGTGAAGCCAGAGGAGCCCGCGTCTCTGGCGGAAGGCGCGCTACGATTGCGCGCGGACGCGCCGCTGCGCAGTGCCATGGGAGCAAACGGACGAGGGTACGCCGAGCGACACTATACAAAATCGCGTGTGCTCGATTCGTACGATCAATTCTTCGCGTCGCTTCTCGAAGCAGAACCGCCTCGCGTAGTCGCCGCTGACTAGTTCTGTAACTCCGCCGCTAGTTTCTTCCATCTGCTTTCCGCAAGCAACTCTTTGTACTCAACCCGCAGCTGCCGGAAGCCGTAAACAAGGGTCAAGGTCCATGTTCCTGTCAATGCGCTTCTACCGACTTATTCTCACGCTCTCCATCTATCTTCTGCCGTCGATCGCTTTTCAGCTGGGCTACGAGCTTTGGTGGTACGTGTGGGGATACCTCGCTAGAACGGCGAGCTATCGGCAAACCGGCCACATGGCGTTGCTGATGATGTGCTCTTTCGTATGGGCCTTCCTCTCGGAGCGTTACCGGGTCACGAGCGTGGAGGAACTGCTCCGGCAGCGAACGGGGGTCCGGATTGCCCTCAAGGCTCTGGTGGCTACCAGTGGAGTTTTTCTGGCGCTCTTATTTTTCAGCCGCGGGGATGCTTTTCCGCGCGGGCTATTCATGTGTGGAATCCTGGCTCTGTTTGTCCTGACGCTGCTGGTGCGCGCGTTACTGTGTGCTGTCTTCCGGAGACTGAAGTCCCGGGGGAAGCCGATCGCGCTACTGATCATTGGCGCGGACAGTTTTGCGCTCCAGACGGCCGAGTATTTACAGGGCCTGTCGAGTATCCCATGCCGGATCGCGGGTTACGTCCGGCTTCCGGGACAGGAGCCTGCGGCTGCGACGAGGCCTCTGTATGGCCTCGACGAGATTCCCAACCTGAATGCCAGCCACGGATTTCGGGAAGCGATCATCGCGGTTCATCCCACGCAATTCGGGATCGTTCCCGCCATTGTACAAGCGCTGGAGCGGCTCTGTTTGCCGGCACGCGTTGTGGTGGATCTGGGAGACGGCGCGGCGGCGCGGCAACGGCTGGTGCAGCTCGGCCGCATCCAGATGCTCGACCTGGCGCCCACTCCGACCGAGCTGCTCAATTACGCGCTGCTCAAGCGCGTTTTCGATGTGACTTTCTCGCTGCTGGTTCTGGCCGGCACGGCCCCATTTCTCGTTCTGATTGCCCTTTTGATCGCGCTTACATCCAAAGGTCCCATCTTCTTCGTGCAGGAGCGAGTCGGGTTGAATGGCCAGATGTTCCGCATGTACAAATTCCGGACGATGCGTCTTTCCGACAAGAGCCAGAGCGATACGGTCTGGACGAGCGCGAACGATGCGCGGCGCACGCGGATCGGAGCATTCCTGCGGCGGACGAGCATCGACGAGCTGCCGCAGTTCATCAACGTGCTCAAGGGCGACATGAGCGTGGTCGGGCCGCGACCGGAGCGCCCTTATTTTGTAAACAAATTCATGGACGAGGTGCGTGGGTACAATCACCGGCACTCTCTCAAGGTGGGAATTACCGGGTGGGCACAGGTGCATGGGTGGCGCGGCGACACGTCGATCGAAAAACGGGTGGAGCATGACCTCTACTATCTGCAGAACTGGAGTCTAGGATTCGACCTGAGGATCATCGCCATGACGGTGGTTTCGACGTTAACGAGCAAGCACGCCTATTAGATCTATTGCTGGATGAAAGACACCTTCGATTGGCGACAGAGCGGTCGTATCAATCAATAAGGTTGCGCTCTCCGCGGTTTGCGAGCATGATGCTGATCGAAGGATTACTACTGCTTGACGGATCGAGCTGAGATCGGGAAGCGGAAAGGGATGCAAATCAGACATGACCTCCAAAATGAAGTTCGTTCTTGGAATATTGACGGCCCTGGCGATGTTGGGGCTTACCTATCTGGTTCCGAGAGGAAGCGCTCTGGGGGAGGCGCAATTGGTGCAATTTCCCGTAACGGTGGGCGTCTGGGCGATTTTCGTCCTGTTATTCGTAAAACTGAAATGAGGCGAGGATCCGACGGAGGCAGGCTGCGGGAAGCAAAGGAACGCATTCGTTGGTAGGTTGAGCGAGAAAGGACGGGGCGGACCCTGAACGGGCGGGACTGGTTGGTCCCGCCCGTTCTTTTTTTTTTGGGGCCGCAGGTTTAGATAGCCGCACCGGCGCCGGCTGTCTACTGGATAAGTTCGGTCCCGAACTATCCGGCCCAGGCCGCGGGCGTGCCCTTGCCAACACCGGTTTTCGGAAGGCAAAGGTAAACGTCGAAGTCGTACTTGTGACTGGAAACCATGGCGATGCCGCCCTCTGTCCCTAATAGCGCGGCGGGAAGGAGAGTCCGATCATTTTTCGAAGGAATTTTGTAGACCTCGAAGGATGCAGAGGATGGGCGCGATTCGGGACGGAGTTCCCGGCAGTTCTGCGAAAAGACAATGTCAAAGATGGTGGGCAGTGCAGGACTCGAACCTGCGACCTCCTGCTTGTAAGGCAGGCGCTCTAACCAGCTGAGCTAACCGCCCGCGCTGCGCTGGCGCGCGATGGAACAAGAATTTCCGCGCGTACAACGACGGGTTTGGAACTGGTTCTGAGAATAACGGACGCTTCCCTGCGGGTCAAACTTTGCATCGGTTGCAGACGCGGGATAGCAGGTGTGCGGTTTTGAAGCGAGCGCCACGTCCCAAAGAACCCGATGCGGATACCGTCCTAGTGTAGCGCCACCTCGGCGCCCGGCCGCTAGATATAAACCTGAGTCGGCGGCGGCGCGCGGGGCGCGGCCGCACACTTCCGCTGCTACACTTGCAGCGTGCGGCAATTGATCGTCAATGCGGATGATTTCGGCCTGACGTCGGGGGTGAATCGCGGGATCGTTGAGGCGCACCGCGAGGGCGTCGTGTCGTCGACAACGCTGATGGCGACGGTGAGCGAGGCAGCGTTTCGCGAGGCAGTGGAGGCTGCGCGCGGGCTCCCCGGACTTTCTGTGGGATGCCATGTGGTGCTGGTGGACGGCGCTCCGGTTTCGCCGCCGGGAGCGGTGGATACCTTGCTCGCGATTCGCTCGGGCGAGCCGGAGAATTTCTACTCGAGCCTCTCGGCGTTCGCGGCGCGCGCTACCATGGGCGGCTTCGACCGCGAGCAACTGGTCCTGGAGATCACAGCGCAGATCAGAAAAATTCAGGCGGCGGGGATCGAGGTGAGTCATCTGGACTCACACAAGCACGCCCACATTTTCCCGGAAATACTCCGTGCCATGCTGCGGGCGGCCCGGATTTGCGGCGTGCGTGCCATTCGCAGTCCGTTTGTTCCGATGAAGGCGATCATGGCCCAACAGTTTGCCGGCAAGCGGATCCTGCTCAAGCGTTACGGGCAGGTACGGATTCTGAATACGTTTGCGGGAAATTTCCGGCGGCAGACTTCGCGGGCCGGCATCGGCTCGCCCGACGGGGTGATTGGAATCATTGAGACCGGTTCGATGGACGATATCCTGCTGCGCCAGGCGCTCGAGGGGCTGCCTGAGGGCACTTGGGAACTGGTCTGCCATCCTGGTTATGCCGACGACGATTTGCGAGCCGTGCGCACGCGACTGGTTGAATCGCGGGAGCGAGAGCGGGATTTGCTGACATCTCCAGAGTTGAGGGAGTTTTTGGAGAAGCAGAAGATACGAGTGGTTAGCTACCGCGAAGTGGCAGTGGGGAACAGGGTTGGCGCCGGCTTGTCGTTAGAAAAGACGCCTTAACATGCGAACTGGGCGATGCAAGAAGGGATCCGGAGGGTCGTCACCCTATCTTTGACAAACCGTTGACCCGGTGTTTCGCACGGGCGCAGGACCGCACCGAAAGTGATACTCCTCCCGTGTAGTCGTGAAACCCCGACGTAATATCGCCTCGGTGACCGAAGGCTGTATCATTGAAACGCAACATTGAAAAGTCCGCATCGGTGTGGTTTTTCGATGCGAGGAGCAAGCATGTCTGGGCAGCAAGCCGCCGAAAAGCGGGTCACCGTCGACATACCCGTGCGCATCTGGGGAATGAGCGCGCAGGGCCGGCCTTTCTCGCAACACGTACGCGCCCAGAACATCAGCGGCGAGGGTGCTCTTCTCCACGACGTGGAGAGTGAACTCAAAGTGGGCGACGTGATCGGCGTGCAATGCGATAACAACAAGGCGCGCTGCACGGTGATCTGGGCCATGAACACGGGAAACCTGAAGAAGAATCAGGTTGGTATCCGTTTAGTCACCGATCAGGAGTGTCCTTGGCGGGACCATTTGCCGGAGGGCGCGGCCGGGCTTGAGATTTCCGACTCCAACCGCCGGCGCTATCACCGTCACAAGATCAGCCTGCCGATTGAGATTCGAGACGAACGTGTGCAGGCTCCGACACGGATCAATGCCACCGACGTCAGCGGCAACGGCTGCTATATCGAAACCATGATGCCGATGGCGACGGGCACAGTTCTACGCGTGGAGATGTGGCTCGATACGGACCGCATTACGGCCTCGGCCGTGGTCCGCACCTGCGACCCGGGTGTGGGAAATGGGATTGAGTTCACCGGCCTGCCCGCCGACGGCAAGATCAAGCTGCAGAAATATCTGGACGCCATCGATCCGCAGCGGGGAATTTCAGAGGGCGAGTAGGCCGCGACTCCATTTTTCCTACAAAGCCTGCGCATAGCGCGCCAGGACAATCGCACGAATTAATCCACCCATGGTGAATTCACGCGCCTCGATTGAGACGGGCAGCTCCAGTTCGCGGAGCGTAGCAGAGGTCACAGGGCCAATCGAGGCAAACTGAACATCGCGGAACGCAGACCCTTTTGGCTTTGAGCGGCCCAGAAGTTCCGCGAAATTGCGTACGGTCGATGAACTGGTGAAGGTTACCACGTGCGGACGTTGTTGCTTGTTCCTGAAAATCGCGCGCAGCCGCGGTTTTGATTTTTCCGGCACAACTGTTTCGTAGGCTTCGACAACATCGATCAAGGCTCCCGCCGCGCGGAGCGAATCGGGAATTACGTCGCGCGCCACCTTGGCGCGCACCAGCAGCACGCGCTTGCCATTCACCTTGTCGTGGAGTCCTTTCACGACCGATTCAGCAACGTACTCCTCCGGCATCATCTTCACTTTCAAGGCGTGCCTGGTAATCGCGCGCCTGGTAGCCGGACCTATGGCGGCGATCTGCAGGTGCTTTAAGCGGGCTCGCGGGATGCGAAGTTTGCGGAGGCGTTGCCACATGGCTTCGACCCCGTTGGCGCTCGTGAGAATGAGCCACTCGTAGGTCTGGAGATTCACCAGTGCTTCATCCAAAGGGGCAAACGATTGCGGCTTGCGGATCTCGATGAACGGAATCTCGATGACCCTGGCGCCCAGGCTACGCAAGCTGCTGGAGAGGCTGCCCGCCTGATGGAGGGCGCGCCCGACGAGAATGCGGGTGCCGGCGAGAGGATGGTTTTCGTTGGGGCGCATGGATCAGTTGTCAGTTCTCAGCAAAAGCGGAATCATACATGATCAACAAACGATCACCGCGGAGGAACATTCGCTTCGTTCGGTTCGCGGGCCTTACTGACAACTAAGACCTACTCACGGTTGCTGCGGCAGGGCGAAGCCTGCACCATATACCTGTTCAAGTATCTCATCGCCGCCGCGGCTGAGAAGTGTTTCGCCGACCTCTTCGCCGAGGCGAATGGGATCCGTGCCCTCGCGCGATTCGCGCAGAACTTTTGTGCCATTCGGATGCGCGACGAGTCCACTCAGGTGAACGGTGCTGCCTTGCATTTCGGCGAAGGCGCCTATCGGCACCTGGCATCCTCCGCCTAATTTGTTCAGCAATGCCCGCTCGGAGCTGGTGGTGGCACGGGCAGCGGCGTCGTCGAGGAAGGCCAGCAATTGGCGGGTAGCCGCATCGCCGCGGCGGATTTCGATTCCCAACGCGCCTTGTCCGGCAGCCGGCGTCATGACTTCTACGGGGATCACTTGCTTGACCAACTGCGTCTTGCCCAAGCGATTCAGGCCAGCAGCGGCGAGGATGATGGCGTCGTAGTCTCCGGCCTCGAGCTTGCGCAGGCGGGTATCAACATTGCCGCGCAGGGGGTGAATGTTGAGATCGGGGCGAAGCGCTTTCAGTTGCGCCTGGCGGCGCAGGCTGCTCGTACCGACGTTAGCACCTGGCGGAAGAGCCTCGATGCCGGCGAACTTTACCGAGCAGAAAACGTCGCGCGGATTCTGGCGGGCCGTGATCGCGGCAATTTCGAAATCGGAGGCTAATTCGGTGGGCAGATCCTTCAAGCTGTGCACGGCTAGGTCGACGCGGTTTTCGACGAGAGCCTCTTCGATTTCCTTCGTAAACATGCCCTTGGTGCCGACTTTGGCGAGGGCAACATCGGTGATCTTGTCGCCGGTGGTCTTGATGATTTCGAGCTCGACGAGATGACCCTGCGCGCGGAGCAGATCAGAAATGTGATGGGCCTGCCAGAGGGCGAGCTGAGAACCACGGGAGCCGATGCGTAGATGAGCCATTAGTTTTGCGATCCTCGGCCGCTGGATCGACCCGCGGCCTCTTTTTCCGCTTCGTGATTCTTGTCCTGATCGCGCAGGTTGAAGAGACGGCGCACGAGATCGACAACCGTGGTCGACTCGGGATCCCGCGCTGCCGTCTTCAACGTACTGATGGGAGTGTGCATGATTTTGTTGACGATGCCGCGGGTGAGCGCTTCGACGGCCATCTCCTGATCGGCGGAAAGGGTACCGAGGCGTCCGCGCACGCGATCGATTTCCGCCTGGCGGATGGTTTCGAGGTGATCCTGAAGGCTGACGATGGTGGGCACCACGTCGAGTGTCTGAAGGCGGGCGTGGAATTTCCGAACTTCGTCGTTGACGATGTTCTCGGCTGTCTCGGCCTCTTTCTTGCGATCGGCGACGTGCGAACTGACCGCTTGTTGCAGGTCGTCGATGTCGTATACGAAGATGCCGTCGAGCTTGTTCATCTCGGGATCGACGTCGCGCGGGACGGCGATATCAATGAAGAACATGGGACGGTTTCGACGTTTGGAGAGAAATTTTTCGCCGTGCTCGGGACGGAAGATAAAGTGGGGCGCGCCGGTTGAGGTAATAACGATGTCGGCGTTGCCGCAGGTCTCGTGGAGGCGGCTGAACTCGATGGCCTGGCCGTCAAATTTCTGGGCGAGGCGGATGGCGCGATCGTAGGTGCGATTGGCGACGAAGATCGAAGATGCGCCGTGGGCCAGCAAGTGGCGGGCAGCCAGCTCGCTCATCTTCCCGGCTCCGACCAGATAGACGCTCTTGCCGTTGAGGCTTCCGAAGATTTTTTGCGCGAGTTCGACCGCAACCGAGGCGATCGAAACGGAAGACGATCCGACAGCCGTTTCGGTCCGCACGCGTTTGGCGACAGCGAAAGCGCGCGTCAGCAATTGATCAAGCTGGGCGCGGAGCGCACCGACTGCCCGGGCGGTGGCGTAGGCTTCCTTGACCTGGCCCAGAATCTGGGGCTCTCCGACTACCATCGAGTCGAGACTGGAGGCGACGCGGAAAATATGGCGAATCGCCTCATCTTCCCGAAATTCGTAAAGATGGCTTTCGAACTGATTCGGATCGACCTGGAAATACTCACGCATGAATTCCCGCAGATCGCCCGTGCCGTTTTTCATGTTGGCGATAAACTCGACGCGGTTGCAGGTAGAGACAATCATGCCTTCGGAAACAGCCGGGTGCTCGGCGAGTTTCTTGCACGCATCGGGCAGGCGAGATTCGGGAACGGCAAGCCGCTCGCGGACCTCGACCGGGGCGGTCTTGTGATTCACGCCGATGAGCTGGAATCTCATGATGCGATGAACCTGTGCATTCCGCTGAAATAGTTGGCGATCCAGGCCACGATCGCGGTCACGAAGGCGACGCTGGCGAGCATGGCGGCGCGGCGGCCGCGCCAACCGGCTTCCAGCCGCGTGTAGACCATCAGCAGGTATACAGCCCACATCAGAACGGAAAGCAGAATTTTCGGATCGAGAAAATCGACTCTACCATAGGCAAACTCGGCGACCACCGAGCCGGCGAGCAGGCCTAGCGTCATGAAGGGAAAGCCGAGCATCAAGGAGCGATAGCCGATGTCGTCGATGACCTGCAAGGCGGGTAGCCGGGAGAAAACTCCGCTGCGACTTTTTGATTTCAGGGCGCGTTCCTGGAGCAGGTAGAGAATGCTGGCACCGAAACTTAAGAAGAGCGCCGCGTAGCCGGTGAAGATCATCAGGATATGGACGGCCAGCCATCCGTGCTTGACCGCGAGTGAGGTAAAGACCAGCGGCTGTTGGTTGGTAGCGGCGACAAACGTCAATAAGAAGACAAGTGGAAAGACCACGATACCGGGCGAGGTCGTCTTGTACACCAGGTACGCCAGCATGAAGACGACCATGATCAGAAAGGCAAGAAGGGACTCGGCATTATGAATAGAGGCGGACGCGAATTGTCCCGTCTGCACGACGGCTTCAGTCAGGGAGACGAGGTGAAAGACCATGCCAAGGTAGGCGGCATGAAGAGCGATCTTGCTCAAGATTTCTGAAGTGCGCGTTAGCGCAAACATCGCATAAAGCAACCCCACTCCATAAAACGCGAGCGCCACGCGCAGCCAGGTCAAAGTCATAACGTTTAGATTGCTTGCGAGTACGGGTGTTGTTCCCCACTCCCCGACTTGCAATTATAGTGTGCCGGGCGCGCGGGGCGCGGGGAAACAGGAGCCGTCACAAGAGCGTGTGATGTAGATCACACGGCGGAATTCAACCGCCTACTCGACGCCCAGGGAGGCCAGCGCCTGCTCGATGAATTCAGACTCGACCTGCAATTGACGGCCTTCCGCCTGCATGTTCCCGACCTCATCAAAGCCGCGAAAGAGGCGGAGTTTGACGGCGGCATATTGCTCAGAATCGCTGAGCGGACGACTGTGGGAGCCGACCCAGGCAAGCACTACGGAGCGCGGCAGCAAGATGCTGACCGAGTAGGTGATCTTTCGATCGGACGTAACGTCGAAGACATATTCCGTGCCGGGCGGTGGTCCGTCGGATGGCCGCTGGCCGACGAAATAATACTGGTATACGTAACCTTGCGAGCCTGCGTAGGTTTTCAGTCGCCGGATGGTCATGGAAACCGCTGTCAGCTATCAGCTGTCAGCCCTCAGTTGATTTGGTGACGGGTCAGCGATCCCCTTCCTTACAACTTCAATTCCCGCAGACGCTTGACTGCGGTTTCGGATGTGAGTGGAGAGTAATAGGTTTCCTTAAAGGTATAGGAGCGCGCCTTGGCCGCGAGGATGGGCATGATTTCGATGTGCCAGTGGTAGTCCTCGTCGATAGTTTTCCAATAGCCGAGAGCCTCCGAGGGATGCTGGCTATTCGGCGAAGTGTGCAGCACGAGATGGAAGGACTCGGCGACGGTCCGGATGCGCTGCAACGTGCGGCGCAAGAGCGAAGCCAGATCGGTGAGGTTATTAACGCGCGACGTCCCGGTGCTTTCAAAAGAAGATTCATGAGTGCGCGGCAAAATCCAGGTTTCATAGGGAACCCGGGGAGCATAGGGGCAGACCGCGATGTAGTCACCGCGGAGTTCGATGACGCGCACGTCCGAGCGCTCTTCCTGGGTGATGATGTCGCAGAAAACGCAGCGCTCTTTGCTTTGGAAGTAGTCGCGGCCGGCGCGCAATTCGTAAAGAACGCGGCGCGGGACGAACGTGGTGGCGGTCAGTTGCGACGTGGGATGGGTAAATTCCTGGCCAGCGCCCTCGCCGTGATTCTTGAAGATGCTCACGTATTTGAGGCGGGCATCGCGCTTGAGATCCTGAATGCGCAGCGCGGCCAAGCGCAGGAACTGCTCGACCTCGGCGTCGCTTGCGTTCCAGATGTGGCCGTCATGGCGCGGGTTTTCCACCAGAACCTCGTGGGCACCGACCGCTCTCATGCGGTCATAGAGACCCTCGCCGCGGCGTCCGGCATCGCCTTCGATATGGTAGAGCGCTTGGGGATGCACAACCGAGCGCGCCGACCATGGAGCACCGTTGAGGCCAGGGAGCGTGGCGACAACGTGCGCCGACTCTGCCGATGGACCGCAAAAGAGGCAGGCTTGCGAGCGAGGCGCTGGCTCAACGACATCGTCGCCGATGATCACCCAGGATCGGGTGATGGGATCTTTGCGGAGTTCCATGGAGGTAAGAAGAACAAAAGGCGAGTTCCTAGTCAAATGGGGAGGGATGCGCCACGCCGCGCGAGCAAACGCGGGAGCCGAACTTGTTGCGGATTATCAGATAGTCTGCTTCTTTATGGCGAAAGCGATCCTATCGGTGACGGAGGCGGTCCAGAATCGTGCCGACTGCGTAAATCGCGCCCATTATCAAAACGTTACGTTGGTTCTGCTCAAGAATGGCGCTGTTCGGCGAGGTGATCGATTTCTACGACCTTGTTGCGGCGTAACTCCGTTGGAATGAGGATCGATGCGTTGCGACCGTCCATGCACGCTGATTCTCGCAAATCCACGGCCTCAAGATGCTTGTCCATCGCTAGCTGTGCTTCGTTGCAAATTGTCCAATTCCAAATTACAAATTACTAATCGCCTATGTCAGATCTCTCCACGCCCCTGATGCGGCAGTATTCCGCGATCAAGAAAGAGCATCCCAATGCTCTGCTGTTTTTTCGGCTGGGGGATTTCTACGAGCTGTTTTTTGATGATGCCGTTTTGGCGGCACGCGAATTACAGATCACGCTTACTTCGCGCAACAAAGAGAAAGGCGTCGACATCCCGATGTGCGGCGTGCCCTACCATGCTGCCGAGAATTACATCGCAAAGCTGATCCGGCGCGGATTCAAGGTTGCCGTTTGCGAACAGGTGGAAGACCCGAGACTGGCGAAGAAGCTGGTGCGGCGCGAGGTAACGCGCGTAGTCACCCCGGGAACATCCGCCGACTCGTCCCTTAACGCGGAGGAGAACAATTTTCTGGCGGCGGTGGCGACCAGCGCCGACCGCGTTGGATTTGCGGCGCTTGATCTGTCGACGGGCGAGTTCCGCGCGACTGAATTCGCCGGTGAACAGGCCGGCCGGCGCATTCAAGAAGAGCTTGAACAATTACGGCCAAAAGAACTACTTTATGGATCTTCCGTCCCACTGCTCGACTTGGCGAGACGGTTTCCGACGGAGCTGCCCCCGCTGGCCCCTCCCAGTCCAACAAGTGCGGTAGTTCACACTTCGCCGTTATTACCCAGTGGCGCTCGACCGACGCGGATCGGCGCTGCCTGGGCTGAGACTCCTCTGGACGACTGGATTTTCGCGCCGGATCATGCCATTCCGCTCCTCGAAAATCACTTTGGCGTGCTGTCGCTCGAAGGCTTCGGGTTGGCCGGCAAGCGCGCCGCGGCATCGGCGGCCGGAGCGATCCTCTATTATATTCGCACGACGCAGCGCGGCACGCTCAATCACATCGACCGCATTGGATTTTATGAGCGCCAGAATTGCCTGGTATTGGACGCGGTCACGGTGCGCAACCTGGAACTGATCGAACCGCTCTTTGCTGGTACAGATGCGGGTGTAACGCTGTTTCGCTGTCTCGACGCGAGCGTGACGCCAATGGGCAAGCGCCTGCTGCGCGCATGGATGCTGCGGCCGTCGGTTGATGTCAGCGAGATTGAGTCACGGCTGGAGTCGGTTGGGACACTGGTGAAAGACATCGTCCGGCGCGAGGAATTGCGGCAGACGCTGGAAGGTATTTTGGACTTGGAGCGTCTGCTGAGCCGCGTGACGCTGGAGACTGCGAATCCGCGGGATTTAATCGCGCTCGGCGCGTCGCTGGCGCGGGTTCCGAAAGTGCGCGCGGCATTGGGCGGATTAGTCGCGGAGCGTTTCGCATCCCTTCATGCCCTGCTCGACGAATTAGGCGATCTGCGGCAGAAAATCGAGCAAACGATTATTGCCGAACCGCCGCTCACGCTGAGCGACGGCGGGGTGATCGCGGCGGGTGTCGACAAGGGCCTCGATGAATTGCGCTCCCTGAGCCGCAATTCGAAACAATATCTGGCGAAGGTTGAACTGCGCGAACGCGAACGCACAGGCATTGGATCGTTGAAGGTAAAGTTCAATTCAGTTTTTGGATACTACATCGAGATTTCGAAGGCCAATCTGGCGCATGCCCCGGTGGACTACGAGCGCAGGCAAACGCTGGTAAATGCCGAGCGCTTCACCACTCCTGAGCTGAAGGACTATGAATCCAGGATTCTGGATGCGCAGGAAAAGATCATCGAAATCGAGCGGCGACTGTTAGCTGAATTGCGGTCGGCGATTGCCGGCGAGGCTAAGCGAATACGCCAGACTGCGCTGGCGCTGGCGGAGGTCGATGTGCTGGCCTGCTTTGCGCATCTCGCAGCTTTGCGGAATTATTGCCGGCCGAAGTTTGAATGGGATGCCACGGGAGAGAGATCGCAGCGCCATGGCGACCTGGAAATTGTCGCGGGCCGGCATCCGGTGATCGAACAGCAGGAAGTGGCAGCGGTCAGCGACCGCTTTGTGCCCAACGATGTTTTTCTGGATTCTTCCAGCCACAATATTGTCGTGCTCACGGGGCCGAACATGGGCGGCAAAAGCACATATCTGCGTCAGGCCGCACTCATCGTGATCATGGCCCATATGGGTTCGTTTGTTCCAGCGCAATCGGCTCGGTTGGGAATCGTCGATCGGGTGTTCACCCGCATCGGCGCAAGCGACAATCTGGCGCGCGGGCGGTCCACATTCATGGTGGAAATGACCGAGACGGCTGCGATTCTGCACACGGCAACGCCGCGCTCGCTCATCCTTCTGGATGAGGTCGGACGCGGCACTTCGACTTATGACGGATTGGCCATTGCCTGGGCGGCAATCGAATACCTGCATACACATGTCCGCGCCAAAACTCTTTTTGCGACCCACTATTTCGAACTAACCGATCTTGCCGAACAGTTGGACGGGGTTAAAAACTATCACGTGTCAGTGAAAGAGACGGGTGGTGGCGTGGTGTTTCTGCGCAAGGTCGAGTCGGGGGCGGCAGACCGCAGCTACGGAATCGAAGTCGCCAAGCTGGCTGGGCTGCCCAATGAAGTGGTGGAGCGGGCGCGCGAGGTGCTGGCGGAGCATGAATCGTCGGAACACCGGCTGACGGAACGAATGACGCCCGGAAGCGAACCAGCGCGGCCGGCGCAGCTGACCATCTTTACTCCGTTGTCGCAGCCCGTGCTTGAAAAGCTACGCGAAGTGGATTTGAATCGGCTGACGCCGCTGGAGGCGCTAAACTTGCTGGCAGAGTTGAAGAGAGAAATCTGACCGCGCCACGCGCATGAACATCGGCCAACTTCTGATCATCGGCTTCGACGGCGACGAGATTTCGCCCCGCCTTGCTTCCCTGCTCTCGAAAATTCAGCCGACGGGTGTGATTCTATTTGGCCGCAATGTTACAGGGGCTGAGCAGACGCATCGGTTGCTGCGCGAGTGCCAAAGATGCGTGGCCACTCCTTTATTCACCTGCGTTGATCTGGAAGGCGGGCAGGTGGACCGTTTTCGCAACGTGCTCGGGTCGACGCCTTCAGCAGCGGCTGTTTTTGCTACCGGCGATAGAAAGCTCTTTCGAAAACATGGACGAGTCATCGGCGAGAATTGCCGGGCGCTGGGATTCAACGTCGATTTCGCGCCGGTGTTGGACTTGGCATTCGAGGCTTCGCGGACGGTTTTGAGTTCGCGCGCGGTGTCCGCCGACCCGCGGGAGGTCACTATTTACGCTCGCGACTTCCTGTTCGGTTTGCGCGAGGCGGGCGTGCTCGGCTGCGGCAAGCACTTTCCGGGGCTCGGCGACGGCAAACTTGATAGTCATCATGAGTTGCCAGTCATTCACAAGACGCTTAAGAGAATGTGGGTGGGGGATATTTTTCCTTACCGAATTCTGCGCAGCCGGGTCCCTATTGTGATGGTCTCTCATGCAGCTTATCCCGATGTAAGCGGCGACGACACGCCTGCTTCGCTTTCCAGAAAATGGATAACGGAGATTCTGCGGAAGCGAATCCGATATAACGGAGTGATCGCATCCGACGATATGGAAATGGGCGCGGTGCAGAAGTTTGCTCCAATTGAGCAGGGCGTGGTGCAACACGTCCGCGCGGGCGGAGATCTGGCCTTGATTTGCCATAGCGAAGAATTGATCACACGCGGATATGAGGCGCTGGCGCGTGAAGCGGAGCGCGATGCGCGGTTTCGAGCTCGTATTGCCGAATCTGCCCAACGGGTGCAGAGGCTCAAGAAGCGGCTTGTTGCTCTCCCGCGATTTGCGAAGGCATCCTCGCCGACGCAACGAAAGATTGAACAGCTCACGCGCGGGCTTTGGGAGTTCGGCGAAGAAGTTCGGCTGGCGGCGCTGGAGCGCTCCGCATGATCGTTGCCGGCGTGATGAGCGGGACTTCGGCAGATGGGATCAATGTCGCGGTTGTGCGCATTGGGGAGTCGAAATCCAGCAAACATTTGGGTCGAGACAGGGTTTTGCGCGGGCGGCGACGCCCCCACTACACGATTCTTGCCCATCAGGAATTTCCCTACCCTCCGCGCGTACGCCGTGAGGTTCTGGCGGCAATGAATGCCGGGGCTGCTTCCGTGGCCGATCTGGCGCGGCTGAATTTTCTACTGGGTGAACTTTATGCCAAGGCCGTGGCGCGGACTGTTTTGAACGCGCGTGTCAAAGTGGATCTGGTTGGATGTCACGGCCAAACGCTTTATCACCAGGGCGAGCCGACAAATTTTCTGGGGCGCAGGATCGCCGTCACTTGGCAAACTGGTGAGGGCGCAGTCATCGCGGCGAGGCTGGGGGCGCCAGTAGTTTCTGATTTTCGCCCGGCAGACATGGCCGCGGGCGGCAAAGGGGCCCCGCTCGTGCCGTTTCTAGACTACTTTCTATATCGCGACGCGCGTATTGGGCGGATTGCTCAGAATATTGGCGGGATTGCAAATCTGACGGCGATTCCCGCGGGAGCGTCTCAGCGGCAAATCGTCGCCTTTGATACTGGCCCGGGCAACATGGTGATCGACGCCGTGATGCACAAACTTTTTGGACGGAGTTATGATCGCGATGGCAAAGTGGCGGCTGCCGGGCAGGTTGACGAAGGAGTGATCGCCCGACTGATGGGCGAGCCATTTTTTAGACGCCGCCCTCCGCGGACGGCGGGCCGCGAAGAGTTTGGCCGCGATTACGTTGCACGGTTTCTGCGCCTTTGCCGTGGCGCGGCAAAGACCCGCATTGTGGCCACGGCGACGGCGCTGACCGCACGCTCGATTGCGGACGCAGTTCAGCGTTTTGTTTTACCTTTGCAAATGGATTATCGAGAGTTGATCGTTTCGGGCGGGGGCACGAAGAACCCCACGCTCCTTGCGATGCTGCGGGGTGAACTCGCGCCGCTTGGAATTGAGCTGCGCTCTTCGAATGAGTTTGGTATTCCCTCCCAGGCGAAAGAGGCCGTGGCCTTTGCGCTGCTTGCTTACGAGACGTGGCACCGGCGGCCTTCCAATTTGCCCTCGGCGACTGGGGCGCGGCGGGCGGCGGTTTTGGGGAAGATCTCATATGCGTGAAGCCGCTTCGGCTGGGCCTCGCAACAGCAGCTACCTTTCCTCGCTCAGGATGACAAGTTGCTTCTTGCTTGCTGCCGGATGGATTCTGCTACTGCTCTCCTGCTCCCAACCTCCCGACTCGAACACGCTCGTGATGATCATTGAGAGCAGTCCGACTAATCTTGATCCCCGGGTTGGCATCGACGCGCAGTCGGAGCGCATTGATGAACTTGTCTTTGACGCCCTGTTGGTTCGCGATGAGCACTTGAGCGTTCAGGCCGGACTTGCGGAGCGCTGGGAAGTTCCCGATCCGCTGACCTACGTTTTTCACCTGCATCGTTGCGTGACGTTTCACGATGGGCGGCCGCTGACATCGCGGGATGTGAAGTGGACTTTCGATTCCCTGCTGGCGGGGAAGATTCGAAGCACGAAATCGGCGGCCTACCGATTCGTGGATCACATCGACGCTCCGGATGAATTGACCGCGGTATTCCACCTGAAGGAACCGAATGCGACCTTGCTGTGGAATCTCTCGGAAGGAGCGAGCGGGATTGTGCCATATGGATCGCTCGATGAGGCCGCACGCAGGCCGATCGGATCGGGCCCGTTCCGGTTCGTAAGCGCGGAGCAGGACAAAGAGGTCATCCTCGAACGCAATGACTCTTACTGGGGAACGAAGGCCAACCTAGCCCGGATCCGCTTCCTGGTTGTGCCCGATCCAACGACGCGTGCGCTTGAACTGCGCAAGGGCAGCGCCGACGCCGCCATCAATGCATTGGGAGCGGACACCGTCGTGGCACTGGAGCACGAACCGAAGTTGCAGATCGAGCGCGCGCCGGGGACGGTGCTTTCTTATCTCGCATTCAACCTGCGCGATCCGATCTTGCGGGACGTGCGGGTCAGGCGGGCGATCGCGTATGCTATCGACCGTAACCCCCTTCTCGAATACATCTGGCGGGGATTCGCGCAGCCGGCTTTGAGCGTGCTGCCGCCGCAAAGCTGGGCGTACGACCGGGACGTTGCCGTCTACCCGCATGATCCTGAGCGGGCTCGTCAGATACTTGAGGCCGCCGGCTACCCGGTCCGCGACGGGGTGCGTTTTCACATCACCATGAAGACATCGACCGAGGAGTCGACTCGGTTGCTGGCCGCGGTATTACAACAGCAATTGCACGAGGTTGGAATCGCGCTCGACATTCGCACCTACGAGTTCGCAACTTTTTTTGCCGATGTTACAAGCGGATCGTTCCAGCTCTATTCCTTGCGCTGGATTGGCGAGAACGAAGATCCTGACATTTTTGAGTATTCCTTCCACTCTCAACGATTTCCTCCGAAGGGAGCGAACCGCGGTTTTTATTCGAATCCGCGCGTCGACAGCATGATCGACGAGGCGCGCCGCGAGACCGATCAAGGTGCGCGCAGGCGGCTCTATTTTCAGGTGCAGGCAACGTTGGCGAACGACGAACCGTATATCAACCTATGGTATTTCGATAATGTGCTGGTACACAGCAAACGAGTACGCAATGTGACCTTGAATCCATCGGGCAACTACGATTTCTTGAAGACGGCGGAGATCGGCAGCCAATAGGCAGTTTTCAGTTCTCGGTTCTCGGAAGACTGACCACAAATCTCACGTGATACCATCGAAATTCAATTGGTCGGCACCAGCGAGCACCAATTTCAATGGCGTACTGAAACTGACCACTGAGCCTGAGAACCAGTCTTGAATATCCTCTTTATCGGCGACATTTTTGGCCGGCCCGGACGGACGATTGTGAAAGACCGCCTGCCCGAATTGGTGCGCGCCCACTCGGCAGATCTTGTCATCGCCAACTGCGAAAATGCCGCGGCGGGATTTGGCATCACACCGTCTTTGGCGGAGGAACTCTTCGATCTCGGCATCGATGTAATGACCACAGGTAACCACGTTTGGGACAAGCGCGAGATCATTGAATATTTCCAACTGGCCGACGGCAATCCGCACAGTCCGGCACGGCGCCTGCTGCGGCCTGCTAATTTTCCCGCGAGCCTGCCCGGTTGGGGCATTTACGAGGGACAGAGGAATGGCGTTGCGTATGCGGTCGTCAATCTGCAGGGACGCGTTTTCATGGGGTCTGCCGACGATCCTTACCGATACGCCGACAGGCTGCTTGCGCAAATCAAGGCGAAAATTATCTTCGTCGATTTCCATGCCGAGGCAACCTCGGAGAAAGTAGCGTTTGGGTGGTATCTCGATGGCCGCGCTACCGCTGTGGTCGGCACACATACACATATTCCAACCGCAGATGAGACCATTTTGACCAAGGGCACCGCCTATATAACGGATGTTGGCATGACCGGACCCTACGACAGTGTGATCGGCGTGAAAAAAGAGCTGGTCATTGATCGATTCCTGAGCGGAATGCCGGCGCGCTTTGAGCCGGCTGCCGGCGATGTGCGGCTATGCGGTGTTGTCGTGGAGTGTGATGATCAAACCGGGCGAGCTCGGAGGATTGAGCGGATTATGCTGCGATAGCTGTTCCACGGAGGGCTGTCCCACGGAATCTCGCCGAGACCCCGGCGTTACGATTGTAGTTCCCTAACGAGTATTTCCCTTGCAAGACATCGGCTTCCGGGCATTCTATAGTTTACGTATGCACTGGCTGCGGGGAGTAGCTTGTCTGTTGGCGGTTACCGTTTGGGTTACGGTCGCCTGCCTGGGCAATGACGCTGCGCCGCCCAGCCCTCAACCATCAGCTCAAGCCCCTGCCCAAGCGGCGTCCCAGGTAACCACACCAACAACATGCCCAGCGGATGGAAGCACGACCGGCTGCCCTCCCACCCCGGCTGCGGTTTTTGTTCCCGCGTCGCCAAAGGACCGAAAGGCCGCGAGCCGCGCCTTCGCGCACGGGCTGAAACTCCAGGAAGCGAACCAGCTCGACAAAGCTTTCTCCGAGTTCGAGGAGGCAGCCCGGCTGGCGCCGCAAAATAGCGAATACCTGGCGGCGCGCGAGATGACGCGCGAACGTTTGGCACTGACGTACCTTGAACGCGGGAATCATGAGCTCCTCCAAGGTCATCGGCCCGAGGCGCTAACCGAATTTCGTGCCGCGCTGAATCTCGAACCGCAAAATGAGTTCGCGCAACAGCGAGTGCGCGATGTGGTCGGCCCACCGCCGGCAACTGCCATGGGTCCAGCGCAACTGGTAGCGCGGCAGGACCGTCTTGAAATCCGACCACTGGAAAGAATTGCTGACTTCCACTACCGCGGCGACGCGCGCGGATTGATTACCACAGTGGCCACAAGTTTCGGGTTGTCGGTGACCTTTGACGACAGTTTTCCGACGCGCCAGGTTCACTTTGACATCAGCCAGGCCGATCTGGCGACGGCACTGAGCGCAGCCTCTGCGGCCACAAAAAGTTTCAGTGTGCCGGTCGAAGATACGGTTCTGTTCGCCGCGGCGGATACCGCGGAAAACCACCGTATGTTCGATCGCATGGGCCTTCGCACCTTTTATATTCCGAGCGCAGATGTAAGCCGGGATTTACAGCAGGTGGTGAACGCACTGCGCGGCTTGTTTGAGTTTCGTTTCCTCAGCATGAATCTGGCGGCCAGCACCATTACGATCCGGGGGCCGATGGCTCAACTGGAAGCCGCGAGCCAGTTTCTCGCCCAGCTCAGTTCCGAAGAGCCGGAGGTGGTGCTCGACGTGAATGTGATGGAAGTCAATCACACTTACGCGCGAAACATAGGCCTGCATGTGCCCGATCAATTCAATCTTTACAACATTCCTGCGGCGGCACTCGCCGCCTTGAGCGGCACAAATATTCAGGATCTGCTCAACCAACTCATCTCATCGGGAGGCATTAACCAGGCGGGCAATGAATCGATCGCTGCTCTGCTGGCGCAGCTTTCGAGCCAGCAGAATTCGATATTCAGTACGCCGCTGGCGACCTTCGGCGGCGGACTCACGCTCGAAGGGCTCAGCCTGGACCACCTTGCAGCCGTGCTCTCGCTAAACGAGAGTTCCGTGCAATCGCTGCAGCACGTGACATTGCGGGCGTCGCACACGAAAGAGGCCACCTTTCGGCTTGGCGCGCGCTACCCCGTGTTGAATGCGAGTTTCTCACCGGTCTCGAACAGTTCGGCGATCGCCGGCGTGCTGGGGAATCAATCCTATACAGCGCCTTTTCCCTCGGTCAATTATGAAGACATCGGTCTCACCCTGAAGGCGAAACCCACTGTTCATCGCAATTCCGATGTCGCGCTCGAACTAAGCGTTCAAATGCGGGCGCTTGGCGCCACCAACAACGACGGAATTCCCATCATAAATAGCCGCGAATTCACCGGCGGAATCGTATTAAAAGACGGCGAGCCGGCATTCATCGCCGGCATGGTTACGACTCTGGATCAGCGCAGTTTGAACGGCTTGCCGCTGTTCGCGCGGATTCCGGGCTTTGGCGTTCTGACCTCGCAGAATTCCAAACAGAATGAAGAAGACGAACTCCTGATCCTACTTACGCCCCACGTGGTCAGCCAGCCACACACGGGCGAAACCCCGCTGATTTGGCTTAGTAAATAGCTGCTTTGAGCTTGGAGCGACTAACGCCGGAAGCCCCAAGGGAAAGCACGATGGCAGCATCTAATTTGGTCGCATCGTAGGACGAGGCTCTCCGCCGGCTCACTTCGCGCTCTTCTCCGCAGTTCCCTTCTCCTGACTTGCCTGGAAGTCCACCAGCTTCTTTAGTGTCTCCAAAGGCGCGGTGGCAGCCACGGAGCGGCCGTTAATAAACAATGTCGGAGTTCCCGTGACTCCCACAGACTTGCCCAGCGCGATCGAGGCTTTGATGTGCGACTTGGTCTCGGGTTTTGCGGCGCAGGCCGCGATCTCGTCAGCGTTCGTCCCCGACGCAGTCGCGATCGCCTTCAGTTTTTCATCGGCATTGGCTTCGGTGATATTGGCTTGATCCTCGAAGGCCTTCTGAACGAACTTCCAGACTGCATCGTTGGAAGCTCGTCCCACACAATCCACATAGGCCGCCCCCTTTTCAGCCCAGTTATGGATCGGCAGGGGAAAATTCTCAAAGATAAAACGCGCGTCCGGCTCCTGTGCCAGCAGTTGATCAATGGTCGGAGCGGCCTTCTGGCAATGCGGGCATTGCATATCGCTGAACTCTACGATGGTGACGGCCGCCGTCGCTGGGCCCTTCGCCGGGCCGCTGATGCCTTTCTCAAGCTTCTCGCGGGCCTCTTGGTAGGGGTGAGCGCCGAAAGGAATCAGATCGCCCGAGATAGCGTGTTTGCCGTCGGAGCTCACGAGCAGTCGATTGGCATTCGCTCCCTGCGGAGTGGTGATCACAATCGAGACCTCAGCCAGGCCGGGGAGTTCAGAGGGACGAATATCGGAGACTTTCCAGGTAATAGCGGGATCGTAGCCAAAAGTCTGGAAAAGGAACGAGTTGACGGTGTCTTCTGTCGGCAGGGCGGTGCTGCAGGCGCCTGACGAGGGATTCGCGGCCGGTTTTTCCGCCGGCTTCTCCTGGGGCCGTTTGGAAAGGGTGGGTTGAGTCTGGGCGAGGGCGGATTGGGCAATCATGGCTCCAAAACACAAGGGAGCCAGTACTAGGGCGCGAGCGTTAGAGGTCACAAAGGATCGGATTTTCATGGGGACTCTGATTGTTACAAAACAGAAGCAGATTGTCATTTTGGGGGGTTGATGCCATAATCAAGCCACTTCGCCTGCGAAGGCGGGCGACTCTCCCCCGAGCGGTTCGTAAGACAAAGTTGCACTGAAACGCTAGTCAACTTCCCTCGTTGTACGAGCTCGCTTTTCACACAGATTCCGGTCGCGGTCCGTCCGGAAACAGCGTAGGTGGGACGCTGTTTCCTTGGCGCGTTCAATGCCGGATTCCAGGATAATTTTCCACCTTGCTCCGGTTGTGAGGCGAATATGCACCCTGCCATCCGTTTTGTAAAAGGCTCGCTCTTGAATCGATTCGATGCAATCAAGTGCGCGGCCCTGAGACTCAGAATTGCGACCCCCGCCACGCTCGCGCTCATCGGTTGGTGTTGCGCTGTTGCTTGGGCCCAAACTGACGTCCTGATGCACCATAACGACGTTGCCCGAACGGGCCAGAATTTGACCGAGACGATCTTGACGCCGGCCAATGTAAACGCCAATCAATTCGGAAAGCTCTTCCGGCAGAGCGTTGACGGAATTCTGGTGGGTCAGCCGCTCTATGCCAGCAATCTCCTGATGGGCGACGGGCTCGTGCACAACGTGGTGTTCGTTGCGACTCAGCACAACACGGTTTATGCCTTCGACGCGGACAGCTATTCGCCACCCATCTGGTCAGTGAGCCTGGGAGATCCAGATCCCATCGGCGACTTCGGCTGCACGGGAACCCACTTTAAGGAGATTGGGGTTACCAGCACGCCGGTGATCGACACCGCGAAAACAACGCTCTACGTCGTGTCCAAGACAATGACGGGCAAAGATGAGCGAGAGTTCGACTTGCATGCGCTCGATTTGAAAACGGGGAGTGAGCTGCTCGGCGGCCCGGTGTCGATAACAGGCTCCAACGGATCGCAACCCTTTTTGGTCCAATATCAGATGCAGCGGCCGGCGCTGCTCCTCCAGAATGGGCTCATTTATATCGGATTTGGCGGAAATGGCTGCGACATCTACACCTATAACGGCTGGCTTTTCGCATACGATTCAATGACCCTGCAGCAACAGGCGGTTTTTGAGGTCTCTCCAAACGGGAAAAAATCATCGCTCTGGCAGGGTGGCGGCGGGCCGGCCGTGGACGAGTTTGGAAATATTTATGTTGTGACTGCGAATGGCACTTACGACGGGCCCAACGGGTTAAACGACTACGGGGACAGCGTTCTGAAATTGGGTTGGAGTGGAAGCTCCTTCGGCCTTATCGATTACTTCACCCCCTACAATCAGGATTACCTCCAGGACAACGATAAAGATCTCGGTTCGGCGGGCCCGTTGATTCTGCCCGACCAGCCTGGTCTCTATCCCCATGAACTGGTGGCGGGAGGAAAAGGCGGAACCTTATACCTGATCAATCGCGATAATCTTGGGCAGTACAACTCCGGATACGATAACGTGATCCAATCCTTCCCGGGGGAGACCACGTTCATGTTAACCGGCGTTCCCACCTACTGGAACGGCAGCGTATACATCGCGGGCGATCACGACTTCATCAAGCAGTACGGCCTGGTCAATGGATATCTTACGACCACGCCGGTTTCCGAGAGCACGGTGCAATTCAGCGGAAAGGGAGTGGCTTCTACCTCGATCAGTTCCAACGGCACTCAGAATGGAATTCTATGGGCGCTTCAGCACAGCGCCGACACTCTCTTCGCCTTCGATCCGACAAATCTCGCCACCGAGTTCTATAACAGCCGACAAGCCCTGCACGAGCGGGACAAAGTCGCTAACATGGCGCGCTATGTAACTCCTACGATTTCAAACGGAAAGGTTTATATCCCGGAAAGAGACGCACTGAGCGTCTTTGGACTGCTTCCCGTTCTCACCGCGACGAACGGCAACAACCAGACTGGCACGAAGAGAGAGGTTTTACCGGTGCCGCTTGTCCTGACGGCGACCGATGCCTACACAAACGCCCCGCTTCCGGGTATCACGGTCAAGTGCAGTGACGGCAAAGACAATGGTGCGTTCCTGCCCAGTGCAACCCAGATCACCGATGCGTCAGGGACGGTTACTTACAGTTACGAACTTCCCAGCTCCCCTCGGACGGTGACGATTGCTTGTACATCTACGACAACGACCACTGCCACCTTCAACGAAACTTGCGCGCCGGGAGCTCCGGCAGAAATGAAGGCTCTCTCGGGGCAAAGACAAACCGCCCCACCCAACACGATGCTGGCTGTGCCCCTGGCCGTGAAGGTATTAGATTCGAGCAAGATTCCCGTGCCCGGAGTGACGGTAAACTTTACGGACAATGGAGCTGGAGGCTTGCTCAGCCCGGCCACGGGTGTGACTGATTCCCAAGGCACGGTCAGCGTCCAGTACACGACCGGGCCGAATCCCGGCAAGGTGAACATCACTGCTTCATCAGCAGGCCTGCCTTCGATCATTTTTAAAGAGACGGTGCAATAGCGGATTGGCTATGCGTGCGCGTCTTGGCAAGGGCTATTTTCGCGCTGCCTGAGGGGGCCCATCGAAGTCCCGTGCTAGATTTCGGCCTTGGCGGCAATTGGGAATCGCCTTCCGTACCCGAAAGCTTTCGGCGTGATCTTGATCCCGGGGGCGGCTTGCTGCCGCTTGTATTCGCTGCGCGCGACCATTCCGATTACGCGCGTCACGAGTTCCAGGGCGAAATTGTGGGCTTCAGCAATCTGTTCCGCTGACTTCGACTCTTCGATGTATTCCTCCAGAATCGTGTCGAGGACATCGTACGGAGGAAGCGAATCGGAGTCTTTTTGATCGGGGCGCAGCTCGGCCGAAGGTGGCTTCTCGATCGTGGATTTCGGAATGACCGGCTGTCGATGGCGCGAGTTGACATAGGCGGCGAGGCGGTAGACCAGAGTCTTTGGCACATCGGAAATAACGGCCAGGCCTCCAACCATGTCTCCGTAGAGCGTGCAGTAGCCGACGGCGAGCTCGCTCTTGTTTCCGGTCGAGAGCACGAGCGCGTCAAATTTGTTTGACATCGACATGAGAAGCAGGCCGCGCGCACGCGATTGAATATTTTCCTCAGTGACGTCGGGCGAGCGGCCGGCAAAAACCGGAGCGAGCGTCTGGCGCGCGGATTGGTAGATTTCGTTGATGGAGAGCAGTTCGAAGCGGATCCCAAGATTGGCGGCGAGTTCACGCGCGTCAGTGATCGAACCAGGGGAAGAATAGGGTCCGGGCATGCCGACACCGACGATGTTTTCCGCGCCGAGCGCGTCGGCCGCGATGGAGGCGGTGAGCGCGGAATCGATGCCGCCGCTCAGTCCGATAATCGCCCGCCGGAAGCCGCATTTGTGAACATAATCCCGGGTGCCGAGAACGAGCGCTTCGTAGGCACTGGCATCGTCCCCAGGGATCTGTTCGTGTATATCGCCGGAAAGATTCGCCGAGTCGAAAAATATCAGGTCCTCTACGAATGACTTGCCTTGTGCAATGACTCGGCCGTTGGAATCGATCACCAAGCTTGATCCGTCGAATACAAGACTATCGTTGCCACCCACCTGGTTGACCATGGCTACTGGGACTTTTTGATTGATGGCGATGGCAGCGAGCATGCTCCGCCGGAATTCACGTTTGCCCAGCCAGAATGGCGAAGCGGAAATGTTGAGCACGAAGTTTCCGCCGGCGCGGACCAACTCTTCAACCGGATCGACAACATACAGGCGCTTGTTCCAGAAATGCTTGTCGTTCCACGCATCTTCGCAGATCGTGAGCGCCATTTGTTTGCCGCAGAGACTGAACAGTTGCTGGCTACGCGCAGGCGCAAAGTTGCGCATCTCATCGAAGACGTCGTAGGTAGGAAGCAGCATTTTCGACTGGATGAATTCGATGCGCCCGTCGCGAAGAAGTGCAGCCGAGTTCATAACGCTCTTCCCGGATTCGGCTTCGGCCGGGGTGACCATGCCACAGATCACAGCGATCCCTTTCGTGTCCTGGGCGATTTGCTCGACGGTGGTGCGATTGTGCTCGACGAACCATGTGCGCTCGACGAGGTCGCGCGGAGGGTAGCCGCAGACTGCCAGCTCCGGGAAGAGGACAAGGCCGGCGCCGGCGCTCCGGGCCCGGTGGGCAAACTGGGTGATCTTGGCTGCGTTGCCAGCGAAATCCCCGACAGTGGGGTTGATCTGGCCGAGGGCAATCTTCACATCTATAGTCTAAATGTTGCTATTGAGTCACCGAGTCAAGAAAACACTTGAGCGATAGCATTGAGGGTTCAGTCACTCAGTCCCTCAATGAGTCAATAGGATGACGGCAACCAGTTGGGACCGGGGTCGCCGCCCGGAGGCCCAGGGGGACCGGGTGTCGTTTGCGGAGCATAGACAGGCGCGTTCCCCGGCGTCGGCTGCTTGGTGTCAGGCATCTCTTCTCCGGGGCGACGAAGCGTGGGGGCGTTCCCCGGGTGGTCGCTCTTCTTGGCGACAGTCGTCTCATCGGCATCGACTTCCTTCTCGGTGCGTACAATCTTCTGGCCGTCGATCTTCATGGTTTCGACGCGCACCACCTCGTCGCCTACGAAACGCACGAATTCCACGTCTTCCGGCGGCGTGCCGAAGATCCACTCTTCGTAACCGGTATCGCCGTCCTGCTCGCGCACGCGCCTAGGCGGACGGCCCTTCGCATACACCACCATCTGCTGGTTCATGCCCACCAGCACCTGGTGGTGGGTAATCGCTTCCTTGACTCTTGGTGGAACGGTTTCGAGAAAAGCATCGAGCCCGCTTTTGGAATCGAAGTCGAAAACCGGCCGCAATAGTTGCTTAAGTTCGGGTCCGGTCATCTCCGGGACGAACTTGTCGAAGTAGAGCTCGACGTACGAGCCGCGCGGGTTACTGGGCTCGCCGGAACCCGGAGTGACGGTGGCGGATTGCGCGCCTCCAATCTGAATGTGCTGGTACCACTTCCCGTGCTTCACCGGGCCGCCATTAATTTCGAAACGAATGTAGCTTGTCTTGATTGTGACGTCGGTGATGCGAGCCTGGTCTCCGGGTTTGGCGGCTGGCCCCCAGAGCGACATCAACTGCTGGAGATCCGTTCCGCTTGGAGTGAGGATGCCATTCCTCAGCTTGAGTCCGGTCTTGCCCATCGGAAAACTGGTGCGGATGTAGACGATTTCGTCATTGAAGACGTGCAGAATCTGTTGGCGCGTTTTGACGGACATGGGCTGAGCGGCTGGCCCGGCCGCGGGAGTCGGAGCCGGTCCGGAAAAGGCTACAGATGAAGAAATCAGCAGAGTAATAACAACAGAGGATATGCGCCAAAGACCCCGCCAGCCACAGCAAGAACGCAAGGACTGCATAAGGCACCCCAGGCCCACGCGAACATTATAGCCCCGATGGCAAGCCCCAATTGGGCTGCCCAGAGCCCGCGGAAAACTTCGATGCCGCTACGATCGCGAGGAGATGCCCACGGACAATTCCAGTCCCTGGCGGGCAACTTTGAGAGGAAGCATTTGGCCCCCTGCCTGAGAAACAGCTTTGGAAACTGCTTCTTTGGCGCCTTCCTCGACCATCAGCAGAACGCAGCCCCCTCCACCCGCCCCGCAGACTTTGGCGGCGCGTCCGCCATTTCTTTGTGCGGCGGCGATCAGCTTATCGATCAGCGGCGTAGTTATGCCGGGTGCGTTGGTGCGGCGGAGCTTCCACTCCTCACGCAGGAGGCGTGCGATGTCTTCCCAATCGTGACGCAGGAATGCTTGATGCATGTCGCGCGCGATGGCCGCGATTTTCTCGAAGTTGCGGAAGACGCTCTTGTCTCCGTTGATGTGAGCCTTGAAAACCTCCCAGTTATTGATGCCCGATTGTCGCGGCGCTCCGGTGTAGGCGAGCAGGAAACGCACTTCGATTTCTTCCGGCGCGACCGGGACAGCCGCGCGGTGCACCCCCTCGGCGGTGAGATGAATGGCGCTGACACCGCCGTATAGCGCGGGATAGTAGTCCTGGCAGCCCGTGGGTACCCGGATGATCTGAGCTTCGATGTTCTGGGCGATGATGCGCAGTGTTTCGAGATCGAGATCGCGACCGGTAAAGCGAGCAAGCGCCGCACTGGTCGCGATCATGAGGGCGGACGAGCCGGAGATTCCCGCGCCAGCCGGGGACTCCGAGTTGGTCTCAAGACGCAGACCCTGTTCAGGCGCGAAGAAGCGAACGGCGTAGGCGGCCAGCGGATGACTCGGTTTTCGGGCGGTGGTGAGTTCGGCCAGGTCTGCAAAGGATTCCTCGCGTCCCGTGTCGAGCGAACTGAGTTCGATGCGAGTTCCGGAAAGGGGCGTGATGCGGCATGTCGTGAGGATTTGCAACGCGAAGTTGAGCGTGAGCGCTCCGGGATGAAACAGGTACAGGGGCCATAGATCGATCGTGCCACCGGCAAGGTCGGCACGGCATGGCGCCTGAGCGGTAATGGCCGGTCCTGACGTCACAGACGACTTCGGAGCCATGCAAGGTTTTTATCACGGTTGAGGAAGGTTCGTAGTGACGAAACGCACCCGGCCGGGGTTGCGGCCTCCTGCGGCGCCCAACGTGGAGCGACGTAGTGGGGCGCCGGAGCGCACAGCCATGTGTGACGCACATCACGGCCAGTTCGGCAGGCCGTTTCTAATATGAAAATGAAATTCAATTTCATTTAGATCAACCTTATGTCCCGGCCTCATAAATACGAATTCAATGCCGTCCGCAAAGGGAGCAACCAACTTGAAGCACGACAATGGGCTTTTCATACGCACTGATTTCAACCTGGTTCGAAGCGCAATTTTTTTGGTTTTGATAGCTTTCGTCCTACGTTTTCCGGCCTGGGCCAGCGCACCAGCCAGCCTTTCTGGAACCGTCGTTGATCCGAGCGGCGCGGTCGTCCCCGGGGCCAACGTGACTCTCCATAGCTTGGATCGAGGCTCGGAAAACAGCGGCGACCACAATGCCACGAGCGATGATGGCGGCTCCTTTTCCTTTGGGGCACTCCCGGCCAGGCTCTACAGCCTCACAATCACCGCTCAGGGATTTAAGCCTTATACACACGATGGTATTGCAGTGGGAGCTGGCGAGGCTCTGCGATTGGACGTAACCCTGACACTCGCTTCGGAGAGCACGACTGTCGAGGTGTCCGCGGATAACCTCTATGTTGACCTCTCCAGCACGGAAATGGGAGAGAACATCGCCGCAACCAAGATTGCCAGCGTTCCGCTCAACGGCCGCAGCTTCACGGACGCGCTGGCAATTCAACCGGGTGTGGTCCCGGCCAGTTCGGCGCAACCGAATGCAGTCGTCATGTCGGGCTGCACGAGCACTCCGCCTTCAGGAGACTTGAATCCGGGCAACATGTCGGTCGGCGGGCAGCGCGAAACGGCCAATGGCTTCATGGTGAATGGCAGCATGGTGGAGGAAGATTTCAATAACGGAACGGCGGTCGTGCCGAATCTTGATTCGATTCAAGATCTGCGGGTGCTGACCGGCGACTTTGACGCGGAGTATGGCAACTTCAGCGGAGGCCAGGTGCTGCTGGCAACGAAGTCTGGGACCGATCAGATCCACGGAAGTGGATTCGAATTTCTGCGCAACACGGCGCTCGATTCGCGGAACTATTTTGCCACCGAGCGGGCTGAGTTCAACCGCAATCAGTATGGCGGCACTCTCGGA
>Ga0335078_10001165_pt1 | contig 39870 bp, 33 predicted proteins | sample Lox_Sample_32_FD_206711 | JGI IMG/M metagenome (GOLD analysis project Ga0335078, IMG submission 206711) | Soil microbial communities from Loxahatchee National Wildlife Refuge, Florida, United States - Lox_Sample_3.2 | ecosystem: Environmental > Terrestrial > Soil > Wetlands | place: USA... | reverse complement strand
TGTCCTTCTTCGGATAAGTGCATAAGGCACTTTTTATAATAAAAAAAATATATAATATATATTATGAAGATAGATTCAATAAAAATAAATATTAATCCAGTTTGTTCTTATTCTGATGCATATAAGCAAAGAAAAAAAATATATAAAGAAAATTTAAATAAAACAGGCATATATTTACGGACTAATAGAATTTCTAGAAAATGTTATGTAGGATCTTCAGTTAATTTATCGAGAAGATTAAGAGATTATTTTAACAAATCTTTTTTGAAAACGGAATTAAGAAAAAATAATAGTATGATTTATAGAGCATTATTAAAATATGATTATTCGAACTTCAAATTAGATATATTGGAATATTGTGATCCTTCTATTCTAATTTGAAGAGAACAATTTTATTTAGATAATTTAGAATTAAAATATAATACATTAAAAATTGCTAGATCTCTTCTTGGGTTTAAACATAGTATTTATTCCAAGGAGCGAATACGTACTGCAAAATTAGGTAAGCCTTGTTCTGAAACTACTAAATTAAAACTATCTGCAAATTCTCAGGCAGTTCCTTTAAGAGTTGAAAACATTAAAACAGGAGAAATTCATCTATTTACTTCCATTAGAAGAACTGCATGTTTTCTTAACATGCACCCTTCATATCTTATTAAATCTATAAATAATAATAAGTTTTATAGAGGTAGAGGTTATTTCGTAATTAAAGAATCAATTTAATTATGATTTTTATTTAAATAAGAAAAAGGAGATCAAAGGTAACTTATGTGTTCGAATCTCATAGATCTCATTAGAGGGTTATGCCTCTTTTTAATGAAAAATAAAAAATATTATTAACATGAACATGAACAAAAATTTTAATAAAGATTTTCTAACGAGCGAAATCGCAGAGCAAATTGAATGAGGTTGATTCTGATAATTTTACTAAATTCAACTTTTTTATTAATAATTCCGATATATTGTTTACTTTAACTCTTAATAATAACTTAACTGAGAATAAAATTAATAATTTGATTGGTAAGATTACAATTATAAAGGAGGATCAAGAAGTTGAATTATTTGAACTAGCTAAACTTTTAGACTTAATGAATATAGATAAACTGAATATTGTAACTATTTATCCTAACAGTATTTTTGAAAAAATTAATCTTATTCAAATTAAGGAACCATCTGTTGTTAGATATTTAGAAGTTGATATAAATGATTATCTTTCTATCTTAAATAATCCATCATCTAATTTTTTAGAATATAATAAATACACCTTATATATTATAAAAGAAGGAAGTTACATAGATGTAAAAAATATATTTACAAATATAAATAGATTTGATGTAAATATTGGTAGAGGAGGATCACAAAAATCTCATATGATATCCCCATTAGATTTTAGATTATCTTGCTATTTAATGGCAATGTTTAAATTTAATTATAAATATATATCCTATTTAAACACATTTAATGATATATCTAAAGAAAGATATTTACCTTATATAGAAAGAAGAAAATAAATATATAAGATAAAAAAAAAAGCAACGTAATATATATTATACATATAAATATATATAGGGGATATAGTATTAATTTGGTAAAACAGTAATTTTGCAAGTTATTTTTCTAGGTTCAAGTCCTAGTTTCTCCAATAGAATATTTACTTATCATATAGGCATCTATATAGTTCGAGAAGCTCAATTGGCAGAGCGGGGTTTTGAAGGAGCCTAGGTTATAAGTTCAAGTCTTATTTCGAACAACGGATATGCTGGAATGGTAGACAGGTTCCGCTTAGAACGGAATGTGAAAATCGTATAAGTTCAAGTCTTATTATCTGTATGGTCTTTATCAAAAAAAGTATTAGAGAAATCGTCTCTTTTTATAATATAATAAAAGTATAAAATTATGAACAAAGAAAAATATAAATTAAACCCAAACTGGGTTACAGGTTTTACAGATGCTGAAGGTTGTTTTTACGTAGGACTTACTAAAAATAATAATTGTAAAACAGGATGAAGAGTTAGAGCACGTTTTCAAATAAAATTACACATTAAGGATATGGATTTACTTTTGCAAATTAAAAATTTTTTTAATAATATAGGTTACATATATAAAAATAATAATAATATAATATATCAAATTATTTCTACAAATGATATAACGAATACAATTATTCCTCATTTTGATAAATACCCCTTATTAACTCAGAAAAAAAGTGATTTTTTAAACTTTAAAAATATAGTAGAACTAATGAATAAAGGTGAACATTTAAATAAAAGTGGTTTAACAAAAATAATTAACTTAAAGGCTTCATTAAATAATGGATTATCTAAGAATTTGATTAACTGTTTTCCAAATATAATTAAAATGGAAAGAGCTAAGGTGAATATACCAGATAATATAAATTATTACTGAATAGCAGGATTTTTTAGTGGTGAGGGCAGTTTTTTTATAGATATTAATAAGTCTATAAAACATAAAAATGGTTATTCTATACAATTACGAATAAGTATCTCTCAGCATATTAGAGATGAAGTACTTATTACCAAGTTATCAGAATTTTTAAAATGCGGTTTTGTAACTAAACATTCTGATAAAGCGATTGTATTAATAATATCTAAATTTAATAAAATATATTACAATATGATTCCTATGTTTAATAAATATAGTATTAAAGGTATAAAATCTTTAGACTATAAAGATTTTTGTAAAATAGCAGAAATAATAAAAAATAAATATCATTTAACACTAGAAGGATTGGAAAAAATCCGTAAAATAAAGTCAAATATGAACAGTAATAGAAAAAATGTAAAAAAAAATATATATTCGGAGTAGACTAATAGGTAAGTCATAAATTTTTGGTATTTATAACTGGGTGTTCGAACCGCCCCTCCGAAAATTAGTTATGTAACAATCTCTTTTCTATAGGAAGATGTAGTTCAAAGGTAGAACAACTATATGTGGAATAGTAAGTTCCCTGTTCAAGTCAGGGTATCCTCCCTTATATAAATATTATATAGCCAAGATAGTTCAATTGGTTAGAACATTAATTTCATGCATTAACAATGAGAATTCAAATTTCTCTCTTGGCTCAATAGTATATCCATATATTATTAAAAAATTTTTTTATGTTATGTTAATAAATTCTATTTTATTGTTATTATTATCTAATGCCGTTACTTTAAAACGAGAAAAATCTATTTTTTATTCAAGATTAGCTATAATTATTATAATTATTTCTTTTTTATTAGGTATAGAAAGTTTATATATTGTATATTTAGAAAAAGGTATAGGATTATATAATGGTTTATTTCATATCACAGCTAATACACAAACATTCCATATATTTATATATGGAATAAGTGCTATAATTTTACAATTAACTGCTTTTTATCCGAGAAAAATTTTTCCTAACTTTAAAATAGAAGAAAAAAAGGGAGAAGAATTTAAAATCATGGAATTTCCTATAATTATATTATTTATAATTATAGGTGCTGTTTTATTAATATCTAGTAGTAATCTTGTTTCTATATTTTTATCTGTAGAATTACAAAGTTATGGATTATATTTATTATCTACTTTATATAGAAACTCAGAATTAGCAACTACAAGTGGTATTACTTATTTCTTACTTGGAGGTTTATCTTCTTGTTTTATACTTTTGGGTACAAGTCTATTATATGCTAATTCAGGTACAACAAGTCTTGAAAACTTATACGTAATAACTCATATATCAGATATATTACAAGATAATACAAATAATATTTTATATTGGTACAAACCATATTATATAAATATTTCTTTACTCATAATGTCTGTAGGATTTTTATTCAAAATATCAGCTGCACCTTTTCATTTTTGATCTCCAGAAGTATATGATGGTATACCTACTATAGTAACAACCTTTGTAGCTATAGTAGCTAAAATATCTATATTTATATTTTTATTAGAACTTGTTCATTATACAAGTAATTATTTTTTTACTACATTCACATTTACTTGAACTTATATTTTATTAATTAGTTCTTTACTATCTTTAATAATAGGAACACTCGTAGGTTTAACTCAATTTAGAATAAAAAGATTATATGCATATAGTACAATTTCACATGTAGGTTTTATATTATTGGCTTTAAGTATTAATAGTGTAGAATCAATACAAGCTTTTATTTTTTATTTGATGCAATATTCTATATCTAATTTAAATGCTTTTATTATATTAATTAGTATAGGTTATTCTTTATTTTATCATGTATATAATAATAAAGAATATGATAAATTGAAAGATAAAAATAATTCTCCTATACAATTAATTAGTCAAATAAAAGGATATTTTTATATAAATTCGTTTTTAGCTATTAGCTTAGCGTTAACTATTTTTTCTTTTGTAGGAATACCTCCTTTAGTTGGATTCTTTGCAAAGCAAATGGTTTTAAGTGCTGCTCTAAATAATGGTTATATTTTTCTTACTCTAATTGCTATATTAACCAGCGTTATAGGTGCTGTTTATTACTTAGGCATTATAAAACAAGTTTTCTTTGATGAACCCAAATATAAGTTTAAAATAATTTCTACCAAATTTATTACAGATAAGGATTATATAAATCTTTCTATTTTTAAAGATAATAATATGTTTAGATTATCAAGTTCTTTAACTTTTACTATTTCTGTGCTAACTTTAATAATAACTTTATTTATGCTTATGCCCCAAGAATGATTAAGTATGGCTAATATATTAGCACTTTTATTTTTTAATACTTAAATGAGTAGCACAATTATTTTCTTTATTTTCATTCCTTCATTATCATTTATTTTTTTAATAATAAATATATTATTTGCTCCTAATAATCCTTATAAAGAAAAAGATAGTGTTTTTGAATGTGGTTTTCATTCCTTTCTTGGTCAAAATAGAACACAATTTAGTATTTCTTTTTTTATTTTTGCTCTATTATTTTTACTTTTTGACTTAGAAATACTTTTAGTGTATCCTTATATTGTAAGTGCTTATACTAATGATATTTATGGTTTATTAATAATGCTTATCTTTTTTTTAATTTTAACTTTAGGGTTTACTTTTGAATTAGGTAAAAAAGCTTTAAATATAGACACTATTCAAAGTGAAATTTCAAATAAAAATATATATTTAAAAAATTCATAAAAATCTTTTGTTAAAAAAAAAAACAAAACAAAATAAAACAAAAAAAAAAACAAAATAAAATAAAATAAAATAAATCTTATTAGCTTAATGGCAGAGCAAGATACTTCTAATATCCTGATTCAAGTTCAAATCTTGGATAAGATTAAAAGAAATAAATTAATTTTTAATATATAATATATTTATATATTAAAAATTATATACAATTTATACACATTTAGATTATATTAACAATGTACTATAATTAATAAATAAAAAAATTATTAGTGTAGTAATTATCTGATTTTTTTTATACCGATTTCCTCCATTAATTACCCTTCACAATTTATTTCTAAGTATAGTGAGTTATATAAACAAAATTTAATACATTATAATGGAAAACAAGAATTAACTAAAGCATCTATAAGTTTATGAAAGGAAAGATGATTTTTATCATCAAATGCTAAAGACATAGGAACATTATATTTAATATTTGCTATGTTCTCTGGTTTAATCGGTACAGCCTTTTCTGTATTAATCAGGCTAGAATTAGCGGGACCTGGTATACAATATATAGGAGATAATCAATTATATAATAGTATAATTACTGCACATGCAATTATTATGATTTTCTTTATGGTAATGCCAGCATTAATAGGAGGATTTGGTAATTTCTTATTACCTTTATTAGTCGGAGGACCCGATATGGCGTTTCCTAGGCTTAATAACATAAGTTTTTGATTATTACCACCTAGTTTACTTTTATTTATATTTGCTAGCGTTATTGAAAATGGAGTAGGTACAGGTTGAACGTTATACCCTCCTTTAGCAGGTATTCAAAGTCATAGTGGACCAAGTGTAGACTTAGCTATATTTGGATTACATTTAGCAGGAATAAGTAGTTTATTAGGTGCTATAAATTTTATAACTACAATATTAAATATGAGAAGCCCAGGTATAAAATTGCATAAATTAGCACTATTTGGTTGGGCTGTTATAATAACAGCTGTATTACTTTTATTATCTTTACCAGTTCTAGCTGGTGCTATAACTATGGTTTTAACGGATAGAAATTTTAATACATCATTTTTTGAAACAGCCGGTGGAGGTGATCCTATATTATATCAACATCTTTTTTGATTTTTTGGTCATCCAGAAGTTTATATTTTAGTAATACCAGGTTTCGGTATAATTAGTACGACTATTTCTGCTAATTCTAATAAAAGTGTATTCGGTTATTTAGGTATGGTATATGCTATGATGTCCATTGGTATTTTAGGTTTTGTAGTCTGATCTCATCACATGTATAGTGTTGGTTTAGATGTAGATACACGTGCTTATTTTACAGCTGCTACATTAATTATAGCTGTTCCAACAGGCATTAAAATATTTAGCTGATTAGCTACATGTTATGGTGGATCTTTACATTTAACACCTTCTATGCTGTTTGCTTTAGGTTTTGTATTTATGTTTACTATAGGTGGTTTAAGTGGTGTTATTTTAGCTAATGCTTCACTTGACATTGCTTTCCATGATACTTATTATGTTGTTGCTCATTTTCATTATGTATTATCTATGGGTGCAGTTTTTGCATTATTTAGTGCATGATATTTCTGAATACCTAAAATATTAGGATTGGACTATAATATTTTATTATCTAAAGTACATTTCTGAATTTTATTTATTGGAGTTAATGTTACATTTTTCCCTCAACATTTCTTAGGTTTACAAGGAATGCCTAGAAGAATTAGTGATTATCCTGATGCCTATGCAGGTTGAAATATTATTAGTAGTTTAGGTTCTATAATTTCAGTTATAGCAACTTGATTGTTTTTATATATTGTATACAAACAATTAGTTGAGGGTAAACCTACACCAAGATATCCTTGATTAACTCCTCAATTTTATAGTGATATACTTCAAACTCTTTTAAATAGATCTTACAATTCATTAGAATGATGTTTAAATAGTCCACCAAAACCTCATGCTTTTGTAAGTTTACCTTTACAATCTATGGATTTTTTAACATTAATTACTTTAATTTTTTACTCAAAAATATATATAATAAACTATGTACTATTTTCTTTTGTTGTATTTTTATTTTTTCCTGAAATAACTGTTGATATTGGTATATAAAAATTAGAGTTTATATTTAATCTTTACATTTTCATTATTTATTTTATTAATTTTATATACACTATTTATTAGTTCCAGTTATAATTTTGGTATTTATGTGTTTGTTTGTTTATTATTTATATAATTTAACAAATTAAAATCTAAATACTATAAAAATTACATTTTATTAATTAAGATAATAAAAATATTAATTATAAAATTTGAATATTAAACTCAATAATTAATTAATATAACGGAAATTATTTAATAACAAATAAGAAATGTTTAATAAAAATTATTACTTTGATTTAAATGATACTCCTGCTTCTTGAGGTATTTATTTCCAAGATAGTGCAACACCTCAAATGGAAGGATTAGAAGAACTACATGATAATATAATGTTTTATTTAATAATTATACTGTTTGGAGTTGGCTGAATATTAGTTTCTATAATTAGAAACTATACTAGTAATAAAGCACTTATTTCACATAAATATGTAAATCATGGTACTTTAATAGAATTAATATGAACTATTATACCCGCATTAATTTTAATACTTATAGCTTTTCCATCTTTTAAATTATTATATTTAATGGATGAAGTAACTGATCCTGCTATGTCTGTATTAGCAGAAGGACATCAATGGTATTGAAGTTATCAATACCCTGACTTTTTAAATAATGACGGAGATTTTATAGAATTTGATTCTTATATTGTTCCTGAATCTGATTTAGAAAAAGGCGGTTTAAGAATGTTAGAAGTTGATAATAAAGTAATTTTACCAGAATTAACCCATGTTAGATTTATAATAACATCTGCAGATGTTATACATTCTTTTGCTTGTCCTGCTTTAGGTATTAAATGTGATGCTTATCCCGGTCGTCTGAATCAAGTATCTTTATTTATAAATAGAGAAGGAATATTTTATGGTCAATGTTCAGAAATTTGTGGCATATTACATAGTTCTATGCCTATTGTAATAGAATCAGTATCTATAGAAAAATATCTTTCTTGATTAGAAGAACAATAAATATTAAAATAAACACAAAGTACGTTTTATTTTTTTTTTTTTTATAAAAATATGAATTTATCCTTAATACTTTTTATGATAGGAATCTTAGGATTCGTTTTAAATAGAAAAAATATAATATTAATGCTTATTTCCATTGAAATAATGTTATTAGCTGTTACGTTCTTAATATTGGTAAGTTCACTTAGCTTTGATGATATATTAGGTCAAACCTATGCTATATATATTATAGCTATAGCTGGAGCAGAATCGGCTATAGGTTTAGGTATTCTTGTAGCTTTTTATAGATTAAGAGGAAGTGTTACAATAGAATATAAATAATGTATTTAGCCATAATAGTCTTACCTTTATTAGGTTCAACAGTATCCGGGTTTTTAGGTCGTAAAATCGGAGTTCAAGGTGCCCAAATAATAACATGTAGTTCCGTAATAATAACTACGTTGTTATCTATAATTACCTTTATAGAAGTAGGTATAAATAATATACCTGTAAATATTCAAATATTTAGATGAGTTGATTCAGAATCTTTATATGTTTTATGTGGATTTCACTTTGATTCTCTAACAGTTTCTATGCTTATACCTGTATTAATAGTGTCTTCATTGGTACATATATATTCAATTGGATATATGAGTTCTGATCCACATAATCAAAGATTTTTTAGTTATTTAAGTTTATTTACTTTTATGATGATTGTATTAGTTACATCTAATAATTTTTTATTAATGTTTGTAGGTTGAGAAGGTGTAGGTATATGCTCATATCTTTTGGTAAATTTTTGATTTACTAGAATAGCTGCAAATCAAAGTTCTATGTCCGCATTACTAACAAATAGAGTAGGAGATTGTTTTTTAACAATAGGTATGTTTGCTATATTATGATCTTTAGGTAATATAGATTATTCTACAATATTTTCATTATCACCTTTTTTAAACAAAGATATTATAACTATTATAGGTATTTGTTTACTTATAGGTGCTATGGCTAAAAGTTCTCAAATAGGATTACATGTTTGATTACCTATGGCTATGGAAGGTCCTACACCAATATCAGCTTTAATACATGCCGCTACTATGGTTACGGCAGGAGTATATTTATTAATTAGAACATCTCCTTTAATAGAATATAGTTCGATTGTATTATTATTATGCTTATGGATAGGATCTATTACAACTTTATTTAGTTCTCTCATAGGTTTATTCCAACAAGATATTAAAAAGGTTATAGCTTATTCTACTATGAGCCAATTAGGTATGATGTTTATAGCGGTAGGTTTGTCAAGTTATAATTTAGCTTTATTTCATTTAATTAATCATGCTTTTTATAAAGGACTACTATTTTTAGGTGCTGGAGCTGTAATACATGCTGTAGCAGATAATCAGGATTTTAGAAAATATGGAAGTTTAAAATCTTTTTTACCTCTTACATATTCAGTTATGTTAATTGCTTCCCTTAGTTTAGTAGCTTTCCCTTTCATGACCGGGTTTTATTCTAAAGATTTTATACTTGAATCCTCATACGGACAATTTTATTTTTCTGGTATTGTAGTTTATTTTATAGCTAGTATTGGTGCTATTTTTACTACTTTATACTCAGTTAAAGTTTTATATTTAACTTTTTTAACTAATCCTAATGGACCTTTAATTAATTATAAAATTGCTCGTGAAGGTAATGTTTTCATAAATTTACCTTTAATTATATTGGCAGTCTTTTCTATATTTTTTGGGTATATAACTAAAGATATGTTTATAGGTTTAGGTTCTGGATTGTTTATAGATAATAGTATATATGTTCATACTTTACATGAAATTATGTTAAATACTGAATTTGCTATACCTATTATTTTCAAAATTTTACCTTTAATATTTACATTGCTATTTAGTTTTTTAGCGCTTATTTTAAGTGAATTTATACCTAAATTACTTATTTATTTTAAATTTTCTAGGTTTGGTTATAATATTTTTGGCTTTTTTAACCAAAGATTTTTAATCGAACTTTTTTATAATAAATATGTTACTAACTTAATCCTAGATTTAGGCGGCCAAACTACTAAAATTATAGATGGAGGTTCTGTAGAATTATTAGGCCCTTATGGTTTAGAAAAAGGATTAATTAATTTAAGTAACAGTATTGCTAATTTAAGTACAGGTAATATAACTACGTATGCTTTATATATACTAGTTGGTTTTATTATATATATATTAACCCCATATTTATATATAATCGATAATAGCTTATTGTTATTATTATTGTTAGGTTTATTTTACATAAAAAAAAAATATTATTTTTCTGAACTAGATAAAAAGGATAATTTTGTTTTATATAATATACAAAATAATATATTAGATATATTTAAAAGAATTAAAAAAAAATTTTTTAATAAAGAAAATATTATTACTGTAATTACTTATTCTGTAATAATATATATTATTAGATTTTGTTTTATTTATTTTGGTATAGATGTAAGATTGTCTTATTTTTTAATTCTTTTATCTCGATTTTCTAGAGATGTTGTAAGTGAGATTGTAAATTTTTTTTTTAATTCTTTTAATATAAAATTACCTATAGGTGGAGACATTGATAATTCATATACAAATAAAATTATCCAAAAAGATAATAAAAAATTATCTAATATTAATACAATGTGTTCAGATTCATCTGAACCGGATGTAGATATGACTGATGCTCCTCCTATTGATTCTAATTCTGATAATAGATCTGATTCCGCTACTCCAACACTTAGTAGAGAAACTACACCTACTCCAGCTTCAGTTGCAGCAGCTATAAGTGCTAGAGCAGCTCTAGTTTCTACAGTACCTATTCCACCTAACAATCCTAATTTTAACTTAAATCCTTCAGAAAATAGTTCTCCTATTGCACCTCCTATATCCATGCCTATGGCAGATGCAGCACAAAGAATTGGTGCAATACGTTCATTACCTATAGATTTTAGAATAAGAAATCCTTATTTTTCTGATAATCCTGCTCCAGGTACATTAACTCCTGAGGCAGAAGATATATTTTATAATGAAAATGAAAAAAAGGAACATTTAGTTAATATGCAAAAATTGCGTAAACAAATGTATGATGTATCTCCTATAGCTTGAAAAGTAAATTTAAACTTTTTGGATAAAAATCCTAAACTTGCTGAATTAAAACAAGAAGAATATAATTTGGCTAATAAATATTTTAAAGGTTCGTATGATACTGATGATCCGAATATAGAATACTATAAAAAATGTTTATATCAATTAGCTTTAGCTAACCATTATAGTGGTGGTAAACATAACACTGAGGAATTAGGTCAAATGTTATATGTACGAGGCGAATATCTAAAATTAAATTTAGCTTGAAGTAAAACATATTCACAAATGGTAATATATCAATCACGTTTCTCTGTTTTACCTGAAAATACATCTAGTTTTAGTCTTGATAATAATACTAATACGACAACATAATAAATTTTATTTATATTATGCTGTTAAAATTGAGATTAAAAATAATTAAATTATAAATAGCATATTTTATATTTAATAAACTTTAATTAAAAAAATTTTTTTCATTTTAATTACTTAAGAATAAAGTAATTAAAATTTATTAAATTATAAATTCAATGAGAGTATTAAAAAGTCATCCATTATTAAAAATGGTAAATTCATATGTAATAGATTCTCCTCAACCATCTAATATAAGTTACTTATGAAATTTTGGTTCCTTATTAGCATTTTGTTTAATTATACAAATAATAACAGGTGTTACTTTAGCTATGCATTATAATCCTAGTGTTTTAGAAGCATTTAATTCAGTAGAACATATAATGCGTGATGTAAATAACGGATGATTAATACGTTATTTACACTCTAATACGGCTTCAGCATTCTTTTTTTTAGTATATTTACATATAGGTAGAGGTTTATATTATGGATCATATAAAGCACCAAGAATATTAGTATGAGTTATAGGAACTATAATATTTATATTAATGATGGCTACTGCCTTTTTAGGTTATGTTTTACCTTATGGCCAGATGTCTTTATGAGGTGCTACTGTCATTACTAATCTTATGAGTGCTATACCTTGAGTAGGACAAGATATAGTTGAATTCATTTGAGGTGGATTTTCTGTTAATAATGCTACTTTAAATAGATTTTTTTCTTTACATTTTGTATTACCCTTTATTCTTGCTGCATTAATATTAATGCATTTAATAGCTCTTCATGATATAGCTGGATCTAGTAATCCTTTAGGTATTTCTGGTAATTATGATAGATTACCTTTTGCTCCTTATTTCATATTTAAAGATTTGCTTACTATTTTTATATTTATACTTGTATTGTCTATATTTGTTTTCTTTATGCCTAATATTTTAGGAGATAGTGAAAATTATGTTATGGCAAATCCTATGCAAACACCTTCAGCTATAGTACCTGAATGGTATTTATTACCTTTTTATGCTATATTGAGATCAATACCTAATAAATTATTAGGTGTAATTGCTATGTTTTCAGCAATTTTAATCTTATTAGCTATGCCATTTACCGATTTATCTAAATATAGAGGTATACAATTTAGACCTTTAAGTAAGATAGCCTTTTATATATTTATTGGTAATTTTTTAATATTAATGCAATTAGGTGCTAAACATGTTGAATCACCTTTCATTGAGTTTGGACAAATATCTACAGCTATATATTTTTTATTTTTTTTATTTATAGTTCCTTTAATTAGTTTGTTAGAAAATAGTTTAATTGATTTAGTTATTTCAAAAAAAAATTAATTAAAACACTAATTTTTTTTTTTCAAATGTAAAAAAGGGGATATGAGGTATATGGATATACATTTTGATTGCAGATCATAAATTAGAGGTTCGATTCCTCCATATCTCTTTGTTTATATGTATATTATATATAATAATTTTAAAATAATAACTATATATAATATATCTTTATATCTTTAAATATAAAAAATAATTTACAATGAACAGTAAATTATGTTTATATGTATATATTTATAGAATAAAGGATTCCTTTATGAATACATAAAAAAAAAAAATGATACAAGCAGCAAAAATTATTGGTACAGGTTTAGCAACTACAGGTTTAATAGGAGCTGGTATAGGTATAGGTGTAGTTTTCGGTGCATTAATATTAGGTGTTTCTAGAAATCCTTCATTAAGAGGTCAATTATTTTCTTATGCTATATTAGGATTTGCCTTTGCAGAAGCTACAGGTTTATTTGCTCTTATGATGGCTTTCCTTTTATTATATGTTGCTTAATATATATTTAAGTTTTCTTATTATTTTAACTTTTTTAAAATATGTATCACATTAATATACATTATATAATATTATAATGAAATAATACATATTATTATTTATTTTTATTTATAAAGAGTTAAAATAATTTTCTTATTTATAGTACTTAATTTATTTTATATAAAATAAATTAATTAAACATTTAATTTAAATATTATTTAAAACTAAGATAAATACAATATTATCTTTTTAGAAACAGATGACTTAAAAAAAATTTACAAATTAATATTAACTGACTAATAATAATCATAAATTAATCTATTAATTTATATTTAACATTGAATATAAATATAGACTATTATAAACATATATAAATAATGTTTAATTTTACAACTTTAATTTCTATCCTTGAAGTATTATTAATTATTATACCCGCTTTACTTAGTATAGCATTTGTAACTGTAGCAGAAAGAAAAACAATGTCTAGTATGCAAAGAAGATTAGGACCAAATATAGTAGGATATTATGGCCTTTTACAAGCTTTTGCCGATGCATTAAAATTACTTATAAAAGAATATGTTTCCCCTACACAAGCAAATTTAATATTATTTTTTATAGGTCCTATAATAACATTAATATTTTCATTATTAGGTTATGGGGTTATACCTTTAGGTCCTGGTATAACTTTAAATGACTTTAACTTAGGTATATTATATATGTTAGCCGTATCTTCTTTATCTACTTATGGTATATTATTAGCAGGTTGATCTGCTAATTCAAAATATGCATTTTTAGGTTCATTAAGAAGTACTGCTCAATTAATAAGTTATGAATTAATATTAAGTTCAGCTATTTTAATTGTTGTTCTTTTAACAGGAAGTTTAAATTTAACTGTAAATATAGAATCACAAAAGGCAATTTGATTTATAATACCTTTATTTCCTATATTTGTAATTTTTTTCATAGGATCAATAGCAGAAACAAACAGAGCCCCTTTTGATTTAGCTGAAGCTGAATCAGAATTAGTTAGTGGTTTTATGACTGAACATGCTGCAGTAATTTTTGTATTCTTTTTCTTAGCAGAATATGCTAGTATAGTTCTTATATGTATATTAATAAGTATATTATTTGTAGGAGGTTATTTATTAGATCTTACACCCTTAATTTTATTAATTCAATATTTTGACTATGAAATCTTTAATATATTAGAGATTTTTTTTTCAGATCCTTTAATAGAAGGTGTATTTTTCGGTGTCATTTTAGCTTTTAAAACTTGTATAATGATTTTCATTTTTATATGAGTTAGAGCTTCTTTACCTAGGATAAGATATGATCAATTAATGTCATATTGTTGAACAGTTTTATTACCTATAATAATAGCATTTATAATTTTAATACCCTGTATAATTTATAGTTTTGAAATTATCTGTAGTAACATATCGTTATTTTAAATAAATAAAATAATTTTTTATTTATTACCATAAGGATATGTGTGGTGTTAAACACTATTGAATTCTCTTTTTAATTGTAGTAATGATAGTATTATCGTAACTAATTATATATTAAAAACAATATATGTTAATATCCTTATTAATTATACCTATTTTAGGTATTATGTTAATATCTATGACTATATCATATAATGACACAAAAAGAAATATAATATTTATAAAATATATTGCTTTAAGTGTGTCCATATTAAATTTAATATTATCTATAATTATATATATATTATTTGACTTTAGTATAAATCAATTTCAGTTTGTACAAGAATATCATAAATTAAATTATTATGATTTTTTTTTAGGTATAGATGGTTTATCCATATATTTTGTATTATTAACTACAATAATAATGCCCATTGCATTGTTATCAAATTGAAAATCTATAACTGAAAATATAAGATCTTATTTAATAATAATTTTATTATTAGAAACACTTTTGTTAGCAGTATTTTTAGTATTGGATATTTTGTTATTTTATATTTTTTTTGAAAGTATATTACCACCCTTATTTATACTGATAGGATTATATGGTTCAAGTAATAGAGTAAGAGCTAGTTTCTTTCTATTTTTATATACATTATTGGGTTCATTATTTCTATTATTATCTATTCTTACTATTTATTCTATTATGGGAACGACAGATTTTGACGTATTATTTAAAAATAACTTAAATTATTCTACTCAATTATTTTTATTTTATGGTATATTTATAGCTTTTGCAGTTAAAACGCCTACTATTTTTTTAAATTCTTGACTTTTAAAAGCTCATGTTGAATCACCTTTAGGAGGTAGTATAATTTTAGCAGCTATTGTGTTAAAATTAAGTTTATATGGTATATTTAGATTAATTTTACCCTTAATACCTAAAGCAACATTAGATTATACATATATAGTATATTTAATAGGAATTATTACTATAATTTACGCTAGTATTAGCACACTAAGAACTATAGATATTAAAGAACTTATTGCTTATTCTTCTGTTTCTCATGCAGCTGTATATTTATTAGGTGTATTTAGTAATACTATACAAGGTATAGAAGGAGGTATTATTTTAGGATTAGCTCATGGTTTTGTATCTTCTGGTTTATTTATTTGTGCAGGAGGTATATTATACGATAGGTTTTCTACTAGATTAATTACTTATTATAGAGGTATTACCCAAATAATGCCATTCTTTTCTATATTATTTTTAATATTATCTTTAGCTAATTGTGGGGTACCGCTTACTTTAAATTTTATAGGAGAATTTATGTCTTTATATGGTGTATTTGAACGATTACCTTTATTAGGTTTAATAGCTAGTTCTTCTATTGTATTATCTGCTGCATATACAATGTATATGTATAATCGTATTGCTTTTGGTGGTAGTTTAGCTCAATTAATTCGTATAAATATACCTGATTTAAATAAACGTGAATTTTATATATTATTAATATTAGTAATATTTACTGTTATATTAGGTATATATCCTATATTTATATTAGATGGTTTACATTATTATGTTTCAACCTTAATATATAATGTATAATAGTGTAAAAAACTATTTATGCCTATTATATTAGTTATCATTAAATTTATATATATATTAATTATAAGGAAAAATTTTCATTATGAAAAAAGATTAATCTAATAAATTTTTATCTTATATAGGATAATGATGTTTTTTATGTCTAAATAAAATAATTTTATTTTATTATGCCACAATTAGTACCATTTTATTTTATGAATCAAATAATATTTGCTTTTTTAATTTTAGTTTTAATGATTTATATATTTTCAAAAAATATATTACCTAGATTTGTTCGTTTATTTTTAACTCGTGTATTTATAAGTAAATTATAAATATTATAATAACTAATAATGATTAAAGCATTAATATACTTTATAATATTTATATATAATATTATTTGTTGTATACCTAATTAAATATTATATTAAAAAAACATATATAACAATTAATTTAATTAATAAATCATTTTTTATAATTACAAGTCCTTTAGAACAATTTGAAATTAGAGATTTAATTTGTGTAGATTTACCTATATTAGCTAATATTCATTTATCTTTAACTAATATAGGATTTTATTTAACATTAAGTGCTTTAATAATTTTAATATTAAATATTGTAACTACTAATTATAATAAAATAATTTCTAATTATTGATCTATTAGTCAAGAATCTCTATATACAACTATACATAGTATAGTAATAAATCAAATAAATGGGGCAAAAGGTCAAATATATTTTCCTTTCATATATACATTATTCATTTTTATTCTAATAAATAACCTTATAGGAATGATTCCTTATAGTTTTGCATCAACTTCACATTTTATATTAACGTTTTCAATTAGTTTCACAGTGGTTTTGGGTGCTACATTATTAGGTTTTCAACAACATGGGTTAGCCTTTTTCTCACTATTTGTGCCAGCAGGTTGTCCTTTAGGCTTATTACCTTTACTGGTGTTAATAGAGTTCATTTCATATTTGTCAAGAAATATATCATTAGGTTTAAGATTAGCAGCTAATATTATGTCTGGTCATATGCTTTTAAATATATTAAGTGGATTCACATATAATATTATGACTTCTGGTATTATTTTTTTCTTATTAGGTATGATACCTTTAGGTTTCATAATAGCATTTTCTGGTTTAGAATTAGCTATTGCTTTCATACAAGCACAAGTTTTTATTGTATTAAGTAGTAGTTATATAAAGGATGCATTAGATTTACATTAACTAAAACTAATTATAATAATCTACAAAATTAATTAAATTTAATATTAAATATTAATTATATATATAATATAGTTTATATATATAATTAATTAAAAAGTGATACTTATATATTACTATATAATACATTGTATTATATAGTAAAGGAAAGTCCTATTTTTATTATATATACATATATATAATATGTAAAGATAAAAATCTTGGTACTTAACAGAAAATAATAATAATATAATATTATTATATTATTGCGAACTCAAAAGCCTAATATTAAGACATTATTTAGATATATGATTAACAAATTAACATAATTTGGCTTATTAGTATTCATAAATTATTAAATAATTAATTAATTAATTATCTAATAATAAATTAAAAATATAAATATATTATTAATGGTAATGAAAAAAATTATCATTAACAATTTATGAGTTTGATGATGGCTCTGAATGAACACTATTCAAATGCTTGACACATGCTAATCGAACGTCTAATTTTAACTAAAATTTTAATTAGAAGTGGTGTACAGGTGAGTATAAGATATTTTGGCTACCTTAAAGTAAGGAAAAACAAATTCCTTATAAAAATATTAATATATTAAAGGAGGGAAAAATTATAATAAAATTCACTTATTCTGCTTTAAGATGTTAATTTATATTTCGGATAAGTAGTAGTTAAGATAATAACTTAACTAGCTTAAAGTCCGTAGTCGTGATTGAAAAGTCGACCGACCACATTGGGACTGAAAAAATCCCAATACGTATAGTACAGCAGTGAGGAATATTGGTCAATAGCCTAACGGCTGAACCAGCAACTTGGGGGAATGAATAGTCTTTACTAATTATGTTAATATTAATATAATATCGATTATGTCGAATAAAATTCTAGATAAATAATTGATAATGACAATTTTCTATCTATATGTCTTGACCAAATCACGTGCCAGCAGTCGCGGTAATACGTGGAAGACTAGTGTTATTCATCTTTATTAGGTTTAAAGGGTACCTAGACGGTTAATATAACTAATAATAGTACATATTAACTAGAGTTTAATAAGAGAAAGGTAGAACTTATAGAGTAGAGATCAAATTCTTCAATACTATAAGGACAGATAATGGCGAAAGCAACCTTCTATTTTAAAACTGACGTTGAGGAACGAAGGCTTGGGGAGCAATAAGGATTAGATACCCTCGTAGTCCAAGCAGAAAATTATGAATGTCATAGACTAGATTAAGTTAATTTAACTTCTTATTTTTAGTTTATAAATGAAAGTGTAAGCATTCCACCTCAAGAGTAATGTGGCAACACAGGAACTGAAATCATTAGACCGTTTCTGAAACCAGTAGTGAAGTATGTTATTTAATTCGATGATCCGCGAAAAACCTTACCACAATTTGAATGTTATTTTTATTAATATCACAAGTGTTGCACGGTTGTCTTCAGTTAATGTCGTGAGATTTTGGTTAGTTCCAGTAAATTAACGTAAACCCTTACTTTACTTAATATATTTAATTAATTATAAAGTAGATCGCCATTATATTGGATATGATAAAAGGGACCAAGACAAGTCATCATGACCTTAATATTGTGGGCTATAGACGTGCCACATATTCCTAGACAAAAAGAAGCTAAAATGTAAATTTGAGCTAATCCCTAAAATAGGATATAATATGGATTATAGTCTGTAATTCGACTATATGAATAAGGAATTACTAGTAATCGTGAATCACCATGTCACGGTGAATTTACTATCAGTTAGGTACTAACTACTCGTCAGGCGCTGAAAGGAGTATGTGCAATAAGTTTGATTATATGTTTAATTATTATATTAATAATTAGGTTAATTATTATTAATATGTAATTTTCGTATGCATGATTTTAATTAGTGTTAAGTCGAAATATGGTTCGTGTAGTGGAAATTGCACGGGTTTAATTAATATTAACAATAAACTTTATATATATGTATATATTATATATATAATAAGGAAGGTTCCGTGTGTTGGTAATCGGGTTGAGCTGTAAACTCAATAATGAATAATTATCGAAGGTTCAATTCCTTTTCTTCCTATATAATAATAAATTTTTTCTATTATTGTTGTATACAAACAACACGTGTTAGCTAAATAGGTATAGCGTTGTGCTACGGACACAAAGATTACAAGTTCAATTCTTGTACACGTTAATCTATATATTATTATTATTAATATATAGCCTTTATAGCTCAATGGTAGAGCGAAATACTGTTAATATTTTTATAGATGTTCGATTCATCTTAAAGGCTATCTATCTAAATTGAAAAAAAACGATTTTTTAATATTTATTAATTATTATTATATTCTCTAAAAATGAATAGTAATTATTTAATTTTATTTATATCTTTTTATAAAAAATGAAATTTAAGAGAAAAATATAAATTTTTTATTTATGAATAGTTTATATATATTGGCTGAAAATTATACTAATGGTTATAAAGCCGAAATATTAGATTTAATATCATTAATTGCTATTATTAGTGGCATTTTTGTTATAATAACAAAAAATCCTATAATATCTATCTTATTTTTAATAGGCTTATTTTTAAGTATATCTGGTTATTTAATTTTATTAGGTATCAATTTTATAGGTATATCTTATTTATTAGTATATATAGGTGCTGTATCTATATTATTTTTATTTATTTTAATGTTAATAAACATTAGGATTTCTGAGTTATTAAGTGAAACTAGTAATAGTATACCTCTAGCTATTGTAAGTACTATAGCTTTTAATTATCCTATATATAATATATTGCCTTATAATATAACTATTTTTAATAGTTATACTGTTAATTTAAACAATATACTTTATAATATTTGATATAACAATTATAGTGATTATTTAAATAAAATATTTAAATCTAATAAAAATGATAATTTATCATTTGTAACATCTAAAATTTGAGATGGTAATATAACAGAAACTACTCATATTACTAATATAGGTAATATTATGTATACTGATTATTCAATTTGAATAATAATAACATCTATTATACTTTTATTAGCAATGATTGGTGCTATTATCATAACAATAAAACAAAAAGATTAATTATTTATAATTAGTAAAAAAAAGAATTAACTCAATGGTAGAGTAACCGTTTATCTAGGTGATATTAAATAAATAAAAAAATTGTCATATATACAATTAAGTTAAAAATAGGGGTATATGCCCCTTTTACATATAATAGTATAAATTAAAAAAAAAAATGAATACAAATATAAATATGAATAATATGAATAATTCACAATTGGGTTATTATCTAGCTGGTTTAATAGAAGGGGACGGCAATATATGAACACAAAAAACAATAAGATCCTCTAAAAATCGCTTAAAAAATCCTCAAATAATGTTTACTTTTAATAAAAAAGAGAAACCTTTATATTTATGCATAAAAGAGATTTTTGGTACAGGTAGCTTTTACGAAATAAAATCTACAAATGCTTGTAGATATACAATTAGTGAAAAGTATACATTAATTAAATTAATTAATTTAATTAATGGCAAATTTCGTACACCAAAAATAGAATATTTATATAAAGCAATTGATTATATAAATATTGTACATAATACAAGTATTAATAAATTACCACTAGATAATAGTAATTTATTATCTAGTCCTTGGTTAGCCGGAATGACAGATTCAGATGGTAATTTTCATATAAGTTTAAGTGGTGTTTATGGTTTAACTGGTTCAACTCATAAAGGAAGGGTGATATGTAGTTTTACACTTAAGCAAAGAATGATAGATAATTATACAGGTTTATCTTGTATCCCTTTCATGACAGAAATAGCTAATTTATTTGAATGTAAAATAAATTATAAAGGTATAAATGAAATAGTTTTTGTTGCTCAAGCAAATAATAAACATCATTTAGTCAAATCTTACTTTAAAAAGTTTCCACTAATGAGTAGTAAATATCTTAATTATTTATGTTTTTTACAAGGTCTGAATTTTTTAGGTAGACGTTTAACAGACAAAGAAATCTTTGAAATTCAAAGTATAAAAAATTCTATGAACAACAAAAGAACATATTATAATTGAGATCATTTAAATAACTTTTATAAATAAAGGTTAATATTAATATATGATCATAAAGTTTTTATGGTTATAAAAAAGAAATTAGCTCAACGGTAGAGTAGCTGTTTAACACACAGAAAGTTAAGGGTTCAAATCCCTTATTTCTTAACGATAGGATGCTATCGTGGAATTTAGAGAAAATTTTGTCTCTTTTTAGTAAATAAATAAAATAATTTAAATAAAAATGAAAAAAATAAATTTAATAAATAATATTACAAGTATAATAGATAACAAACCACCGAGTAAACACTAATATTATTATAGATAATAATATAAAAGATGGAACAAATAGTGTAAATAATGTAAAACCTGAAATTATTTTAAATAAGTCTGTATCTAATAATTTTGAATTTTTTATTAACACAGAAGATACTGTTTTTATTTTAACACGTAATAATAGCATTTTTAAAGAAAATGTTAATAATATACATAGTAAAATGGTTATTCTTAAAGAATCTAATAATATTAATTTAGATGAAGTAAGTAAAGTATTAAGTTTTATGAAAATAGAAAAACTTAACATTTTTTCTATTAATAGCAATAAATCAGATAGTATAGATACTGTTATTAGTGAAAATGGTTCTAAAGTTATTTATATAGATATAAGACCTGAAAATTTTATTGAATTTTTAAACAACCCAAACGCTAATTTTTTAGATTATAATTGCAATAGTATGTATATATTAAGAGGTGGCGATTACATAGATATAAAAAATATATTCGCAAGTATAAATAGTTGTTGTGTTGATGTTGGAAGAGGAGGTTCACAAAAAGCTCATATGATATCTCCATTAGATTTTAGACTATCGTGTTATTTATTGGCAATGTTTAATTTTAATTATAAACATATATCTTATTTAAATACATTTAATTATATTAGTAAAGATAGATATTTATCTTGAAAAAATAAATTAAGTAAATCTGTGACTATATTCAAAAGTATTAATTTAGATAAAAAGTCTAATTATTAGAACTGTAGTCAAATTTTTAAACAAAATTATCTTTTTATCATTATTTTGGTTTTATACAATTAAACAAAAGTGAATACTCTTTAAAGTATTAGGAAATGCTGTTCCTTTTTATATTACATTTATAATTATTATTATGAAACTAGATTTTACTATAATTGTTTTTAATATTATACCTATAGATACATCCAAATGAGATTTTTTTAAGACAGATGTATTTAAAAATTATATACATAGTTTGTACTTTAATAAAAATTTTTTTAACTTTCAAGATAATGAAACATATTATGTACATTTATTTAATATGCACGATCAATTAATTTCCGTTGTTCCTTTTACAATGTATAAAAGTTTAGAAGATGAATATAAAATATATTCAAATTTTGATTTATTAGATAATGATATTATTAATTATTCTAATAATAATAAATATATTGGGAATTTCATTATGTATATTAACAAAGATATACTATTAGAAAAAAAAGGTATTTCTAATAAACTTAATATATTATATATTTTATTTATAAAATATATCGATTTAAAAAATAGTTAATAATTAACTATTTTTTAAAATCAGAGAATATAGTCTCTTTTTATTTATTTTATTATAATTCATAAAAAAAAAATGATTAATAACAAGTTCTTTTTTTACATAACGTTTTTTCTTTTAGTTTTTATTTTATATGTAAATCCTCACAATTTTTTATTCCTTAATACAATTCATTTTTTAATTATAGATAATACAGATAACATGTACAATTATTATTGAAATTTTAATAATTATGATATTCTTCAATATACTAATAATTCTATAGAATTAAATAATAGTGGGGATTCTATAAATTATTACAATAATTTCAAAAATGGAGTTAAGTCCAGATTATTTTGAATAGGATGAGAAAGATATAAAGATAAATACAATTCTTTTGAAGAATTTAAAAAAGTATGAGATTCTAATATTAAAATTCGTAAAATAATAAAAAATGACATTAAAAATGAATTTGAAGGATTAATACGAACTAAAAATGTTATTCGCTGATTATTAGACCGTAGAAATCCTGATAATGCTAAAGAATATAAACGTCCTAAAAATTTTACTCCTGTATTCATAGATATAGCTAAAGTTTTTAAAAAGAAATAAAATGTTTATAATTATAAGAGAAGTATGTCTCTTTTTTAATAATTATAAGAGAATTATTGTCTCTTTTTTATTTATTTTGTTTACCAATTATATGTTCTATATTTTTATTAATACAGTTTGTACTTGTAATGTTACGTTTATTTTACGTATCCTTTTTATAGCAGTTTATTTAGTATACTTTATAGCAACCAATGATTTACTTTTATGTGAAGATCACCCTAGTAATTCAAATGAAGAGAATATTACTAATTCTAATCCTGATGAGTTTAATAATGATTATGATTCTTGAAATAACGAAGATAGAATATCTCGATACATTAGCTGATGCGCCTTTGGGTCTTTAGAAGAAAAACATGCTAAGACTATTTATGATAAAATATTAAAAATAGAATGACATGAAAAATTAATGTCCATGGACATTAATACACTAACTTCAGAAAAAGATAGGTTAGAGTGAATACGTTTGAAAGAAATGTATTCAAAACTTGGTTTAAAAGATAGTGATTTTATTAAGTATCTTCAAGATAAAAGAAGTTCTCTTTTATTTAAAGAGAATAATTTTTTAATGAATGCTTCACATAATTATAGCCAAGCTGATAAAATGTTTTTAAAATATCCATATTTGGGTAAAGTGGATATAAGTAAATATAAATTACCTAAAGATGCTTTTCATCCTAAGTTAAACGATATAAGACACCCAAAATAATTATAAGAGAAGTTTTGTCTCTTTTTACTTACTTTTTAATTAAATTTTTAAATGTTAAATTTATTTACTAAATATAAATTTTTATTTTCACTAATCTTAATAATTTTTATATCAATAATATTTTTATTATTTGATATATGATTTATAGAAACTTTATCTTGTAATCCTAATGATAATACATCTTATGTTAGTGAGTATTGATCTACTAGAAATCCATTAATAATAGATAAAGGAATAACTCATGAAATGGAAGATAGTAATAATAGATCGTTAAATAACATAACTACTGAACAGATATCTACCATAACTTCATCTACTACATATGAAGTAGGACAAAATCGTCCTATCTATGAAGTTGCAAATACTCCTAGTCATGCTAGTTATGCATGAAGTAATCAAACTATGGATGGTAATTCTAGTGATAAATGAAGTACAGTTACCGTAAATAGTTATTATAATGAAGAAGTTACTCTACCTAAAAAAGGATGATTAGGCAAAATAAGAGTGGGTTTTAATTATATCGGCCCTAAAGTTAATAGCGTATACATTAAATATCATGATATTAGTAAACGTAAATTTTATTGAAATATATGAGAAAAAAATACACATACCTATTCTTCATATGAAGATTTTAAAAGAGAATGAAATCCTAATACAAAGATATGAAAGGAAATTAGTAAAAAAATAAAAAAAGATATACAAAAAGATGTAGCAGATCTGCTACATATCAAAAACCCTTTTGACATACCTTTAAATGGCAGAAATAGAGATTATATACAAGATTTTATGCCTTAATAGAGTATAATTCAAAAAATAGAGAATATTGTCTCTTTTTTAATTAATATATAATTATAAAATTATCATGAAATTCACGATTAATGAAAAATATAAATTGGCTAATATAATATTTTTATACCGTTCAAACAAAGGATATAAAAATACTATGAAAAGATTTAGTTCTATTTCTATTAGTGCTTTATTGTATTTTATTCTTATTATTTTGTTATTATTTTATTTGTTATTATTTGTATTTAATTTATATGTTTCATATAAAATATTAAGTAATATTATAGATACAACCGTATTTATGAATAATAATGAATATGAAAAATATATCTTAACAAATTTTCAATGTAAGAATAAACTAAGTGTAAATTCTTTAGATAGATTTATAGAATTATTTAGATCTGATTCTTCAATTAAATATTTTCCTAGTTATTTTAAACCTAAAATAATAAATTATCAAAATGATAGTATATCAATATTAGAATATATTTATTCACAACAATTTATTTTATCTAATAGCAATAAGATTCAATCTATAAATTATATAAAAAATTTAGAAATGTTATATAATATTTGTTATGAATATTCAAATGATATAAAATGAATTATTTCTAATAATCCCATTAAATAATTATAATAGTTATATAATGTATAATTTAAGATAAAAATTATTAATCAAATAAAAATTAACATGTAAAAAAAGGAATTTGTCCCTGTTTTACACACGGTAGGTTAAGTGTTCGAATCACTTATTCTTTATATAGTACTAAAAGACAAATATAATAATAAATTATATTATATCATAGATAAAACAAAATATATAAGTAATAAACTAAAAAAATTAAATAAAAAAAAAATGATCAACTTAACAAGAAGTAAATTTCAAGCTCATCCTTATCACTTAGTTTCTCCATCTCCTTGACCTTTGTATACTAGTGTAGCATTACTTACTTTAACTACATCTCTTGTTTCAACTATGCACGGTTTTAATTTAGGACATTATTTTTTAATACTAGGATTAATATCAGTAATATATTCTATGTCATTATGATTTAGAGATATTATATCAGAAGGAACATATCTTGGAAACCACACTTTAGCCGTTCAAAGAGGTTTAAATATGGGTGTCGCTTTATTTATTGTATCTGAAGCTTTATTCTTTTTAGCTATATTTTGAGCTTTTTTTCATAGTGCTTTATCACCTATTATAGAATTAGGTGCTCATTGACCACCTAAAGGTATAGATCCTATTAATCCTTTTGAATTACCTTTGTTAAACACAATTCTTTTATTATCTTCAGGTGTTACAGTTACTTATTCTCATCATTCTTTAATACAAGGTAATAGAAGTGGAACATTATACGGTTTACTTTTTACTATAATATTAGCAATATTATTTACAGCATTACAAGGTATAGAATATACAGTTTCATCTTTTACTATAACAGATGGTACCTTCGGTTCTTGTTTTTATTTTGGTACAGGTTTTCATGGTTTTCACGTTATGATAGGAACAGCTTTTTTAGCCGTTGGAATGTGACGTGTTTTAGCTTATCATTTTACAGACAATCATCATCTTGGAATGGAGTCGGCTATACTTTATTGACATTTTGTAGATATTGTTTGATTGTTTTTATTTATATCAGTTTATTACTGAGGTTCATAATTTACATTAAATATATGTTATTTAAATATAAATATAATTATACTAATAAAAACTCAGATAATAAATTAGAAAATTTATCTATTATAGAGTCTAAGTTTTTAAATCCTGACCCAAAAATGGACCCTAACTTTGTTACAGGTTTAACAGAAGCTGAGGGATCTTTCTCTATTAGGAAACATAAAGACAATAGAGCAAAATTTAAGAGTAATGTAGGTTTAAGGTTTAAAATAACAATGTTAAATGATGAAACAGAATTACTTAATATGATTAAGTCTTTTTTTGATTGTGGATTTATTACGTGTAATAAAAATGGTAGTGTTGATTTTATTGTACGAGATATTTTTTCTATTAATAAGATTATTATTCTTCATTTTTTAAAACATCCTTTAAGAGGTACTAAATACTTAGATTTTTTAAGCTTTAAAAAGGTTGCTCATATGATTGATTATAAAGAACATTTAACAGAAAGAGGCATAAAAGAAATAATGAAAATAAGTAAAAATATGAATTCATATAGAAAATTTCCTTTATATTATTCTCCTGTTAATACTATTAATAATAACCCAAAATATATCCTTTTAAGTGGTCATTTTGTAAATGGTTTTATAGCTAGAGATGGTTGTTTAGCTATAAATCTAAAAGATAAAAACTTTGGAAGAATGTCTTTACAAATTAGTTAACATGTTAATAATAAACTTTTATTACTTTCTATAACAAATTATTTTAAGTCCCCTACAAAAGTCTATCCTCATGGCCCTAAATCTTTGCAAGTTACTTTAAGCGGTATTAAATTGTGATAAAAATAAATCTAAATAAATATAAGCCATTAACATTATTTAGATTTATAATGTTAATGGCAGATGCCTTATTTATTTTTCCGGACTTTCTTGTTATAGTTATATACCTAATTAAGTATTATACTAAAAAAATAAATAAAACACGAACAACTGATTAGTATATATTAATTTCTTACTTCGTCTCAATTTTTTATTTAAATCCTTAGCCTATTTTATTCTAAATTTACATTTGTTAGTGCTTAACAGATATAATAAATTGTGTATTTTATTTAATAAAAATACTAAAAACTTTAAAAAAAGACCTAAAAAACCAAAATGAAAAAAATTTTTAATAAATTTAATTAATTTATTAAAATCTTTAATATGGGGTAAGATAGGTTATAATAGAATACCTATTAAATTCTTATATCTATTAAACACTTTACCTTTTATTCATTCTAATCTTAGACAAGGATTTTCACACAAAAGTTTATATAATAATCAATTAAATTTTTTGCAATTTTCCATATTTACGACTAATTCTAAAAAACATAGAAAATTACTTAAGTGTTTTAAATCTTGAGTAGGATACGGCAAAGTAAAACTTGTTAAAAATAATAAAGATTTTATTAAATATTATATTAATATTGACAATTGTTGTAAACATCATAAAATTTTATCTATAATTTATAATTCTCAATTAAATTTAGAAACAAAAAAGTTTCTTAGTGCTTCTTATAATTTCACATTATCCAAGTCTAAATCAAAAAAGTAAGGGGATCTTAATTTAAAGGTAAAATACGCGACTTTTAATCGTAGCTTATGAGTTCGAATCTCATAGATCTCATTAGAGAAAATTGTCTCTTTTTATTTTATAATTTATATAATAACATTATATAATTATAACCACAAGTTATTGTGGTGAATAAATGTGTTACATCAATACATAAAGAAAAAAATTACATACCTACCAACACATTAGAGGAAATTTGTCTCTTTTATTTTATAAAATAAATCTATGTATAATTATAATGAAAAAACTTGATTTTTCTATAGTAGTTTTCAATAAGTATAACTCTTCTTTTCCTAATTTTACTTTTAAAGATTTTTATGGATGAATAATTGATTCATATTTTTATCGTGAATTATATGATTTTAAATTAAATGTAACTTATTATGTTCACTTGATTAATATGAATGATGAGGTAATTGCTGTTATTCCTTTTATGATTCATAGTTATTTAGATGAAGAATGTATGATTGATTCATGCTTTGATATGTTATATAATCATATAGTTGAATATATTTATGAATCTTGAGATACTAATGGTATAATTCTTTATATATCTAAAAATATTGAGTCAAAGAAAATAGATCGTTCTGATATTCTTTTAAAAATATTTGTTGCTTATAAAGAATATTGAAGATTAAAATAATACTTAATTATAATTGTGCATTTAAATAAGTTTAGAGAATGTTGTCTCTTTTTATTTATTTTATTATAATTCATTAAGAAAAAAAATGACTAAAAAAAAAATTCCTTTTTTACATAACGTTTTTATCTGTTATAGTTTTTATCTTACATGTAAGTTTCTATAATTTCTTATTTATTAATGTTGATACACTATATTTTTTAATAATGGACGATACAGATATGATATATAATTTATCTTTTAAGATTAACAAATATGAAGCTCTTCAAAGTATAAATAATTTCACTGAGCCAAACAATAATAATAATGATTCTTTAAATTATTATAATAATTTGAAAAATGGGGTTAAATCTAGATTATTTTGAATAGTATGAGAAAGATATAAAGATAAATACAATTCTTTTGAGGAGTTTAAAAAAGCATGAGATCCTAGTACTAAAATTCATAAAATAATAAAAAATGACATTAAAAATGAATTTGAAGGATTAATACGAACTAAAAATGTTATTCGCTGATTATTAGATCGTAGAAATTCCAATAATGCTAAATAATATAAACGTCCTAAAAATTTCACTCCTACATTTATAGATATGACTAAAATTTTTAAAAATAAAAAATAAAATGTTTATAATTATAAGAGAACTATGTCTCTTTTTTAATAATTATAAGAAATTTATGTCTCTTTTTTACTTACTTTTTAATTAAATTTTTAAATGCTAAATTTATTTACTAAATATAAGTTCTTATTTTTACTAATCTTAATTTTTTTTATATCAATAATATTTTTATTACTTGATATATGATTTGCAGAAATTTTATATTGTCAACCTAATGATAATACATCTTATGTTAACGAGTATTGATCTACCAGAAATCCCTTAATAGTAAACAAAGGTGTTACTTATGAAGTTGGACAAAATCGTCCTATCTATGAAGTTGCAAATACTCCTAGTCATGCTAGTTATACATGAAGTAATCAAGCTATAGATGGTAATTCTAGTGATAAATGAAGTACAATTGCTGTAGATGGTTATTATAGTGAAGAAGTTATTCTATCTAAAGAAGGAATTAGAGGTAAAATAAAAGTAGGATTTAGTTATATAGGCCCTAAAATTAATAGTGTATATATTAAATATCATGATATTAGTAAACGTAAATTTTATTGAAATATATGAGAAAAAAATAAGGGTAACTATAGTTCTTACAGAGATTTTAAAAGGGAATGAAATCCCAATACAAAAATATGAAAGTAAATTAGTAAAAAAGTTAAGAAAGATGTAAGAAAGGAAGTAGCAGATCTTATACATACTAAAAGTCCTTTTGATAAACCTTTAATAGGTAAACGTAAAGATTATATACAAGATTTTTTACCTTAATTATGTATATTTTTAAATTTAGAGGAGTTTGCCTCTTTTTATTAACTGAATAAATAAACTTATTAATGAAATTTTTCATACCCAAAAATATTAACTTTAATTTTACATATAAAGATTTTTTAATTGTAACTAAATATATAGAATATTTTATACTGTATAACATTATATTATTTGTAATTTTAATATACTATGACATAATAAATGTATATGTTTTATACGATCTTATATATGATAATACTTTTAATATAGTTATAAATGTTTCTTCTGAAATGGTACATACATTTGCACCGAGCGATATAAAGTTGTACAATAGTTTTTTCGATAAATTCATTTATTTATTTAAATCAAATTCTTCTTTCAAATATTTTCCTAGTTATTTTGTAGACGTCCCTTGTTATAAAAGTAACAAAAAATATATAAATACATTAGAACCTTTGTTTTATGGTATAAATAATCAAAGATTAAGTTATATTTATGAATTAGAATCTCTTGTTAATGAAATGTGTTTTAGTATTAAACAATATAAATTATCTATAAATTGAATATTAAGTAATAATCCTAATTAATATTATTATTGTTAACAATAATTAAGATAAAAAATATATTAAACATATATATAATAAATAAGATTACATTAATATATTGTCTATAATTATATTATTAAGTGTTATTAAAAACTATATATAGTTTTTAATAACACTTTAGAGGAATTCGCCTCTTTTTATTAATTTTTTTTTTTTACATTATATAAATAACATGAACATGAACAAAGACTATCTTCATACCAACATAAACGATAACAATATTATTATACCCAATGTTAATAATAACAATAATAAAAATAACAATAACAATAACTATAATAATGAAAATTCCAACAATATGTCCAATACTGATTTATTAGTCAATGATCCATCTTTACGCTGGAAAGTTGAACGAAGCTGATCCTGCTAATTTTACTAAGTTTAATTTCTTTATTAATACATCAGATATATTATTTACTTTAACTATAAGTAATAATTTACTTGAAGATAGAATTAATAAATTAATAAGTAAAATAATAATTATAAGAGAAGACCAAGAAATTGATTTATTTGAATTATCTAAACTTTTAGATTTAATGGGAATAAATAAACTAAATATTATAGCTATTAATCCTATAGGTACGTTAGATAAAATTAATTTTATTCAAATTAAGGAGCCTTCTAATATTAAATATTTAGAAATTAACGTTGATGACTTTACTTATATATTAAATAATCCATCATCTAATTTCTTAGAATATAACAAATATACTTTATATATTATAAAGGAAGGAAGTTACATAGATATAAAAAATATATTTAATAGGATTAATAATTTTGATACAAATATAGGAAGAGGGAGTTCTCAAAAAGCTCATATGATATCCTCATTAGATTTTAGACTATATTGTTACCTTATGGCCTTATTCAAATTTGATTATAAATATATATCTTATTTAAATACCTTTAACAATGTAACCAAAGAGAGATATTTACCTTTTAGATAAAAATTTATTAATAATTAATTATTAATAAAAAAAAAAATAGCCATAGTTTAATGGTAAAACCATCGTCTACCACACGAAAATTATCGATTCGAATTCGATTGGCTATATATAATATAAGAAAAAGGGTTTTAAACCTATCAAACTGAGTTAGTAACTTAATAGGTAAAGGATTTTCTTGTCGAGAAAGTAGATGTCGGATCGTGGCCGACCTAACTCGTTAATTAATAATATATAATTAATAATAAGTATAGATTAATAATAAATTATCTTTTATTATATAAAATGGAAAAGTTGTTATGGGTATAACAAAACGTTTGCTAAATGTTACCTATTATAGGTTTGAAAGTTCGAATCTTTCCTTTTCCGAGAGTTTGATTAAATTCGAATTGTAACTAAGATTAGTTACTACTTTAGGTATTAAATGAACCTTTTTATTTTATAAAAAATAATAATAATATAAATCATGTATAACACAAAAATTAATTTAAATCCTCATTGAGTAACCGGTTTTATAGATGGAGAAGGATCTTTTTATATAAGATTATCTGAAAATAAATATAATAAATCAGGATGATCTACTCAAGCTTGTTTTCAAGTAGGTTTACATATAAAAGATAAAGATTTACTTTTACAAAGTAAATCGTTTTTTAATGAAACTGGTAATATATACACAAATAATAATGTTGTTATTTATCAAGTTCGTAGCTTAAATGAAATAATACAAGTTATTATACCTCATTTTGAAAAATATTCTTTAATCACTCAGAAGCAAAGTGATTTTATTTTGTTTAAGAAGATTGTAGAATTAATGAATAAAGGTGAACATTTAAATAAAGATGGTTTAACTAAAATTATTAGTTTAAAAGCTTCTTTAAACAAAGGATTACCAAATAAATTAAAGATTTATTTTCCAGAAGTAATAGAAATAGATAAACCTAAAGTAAACTTTCCTATTGATATAAATTATAATTGAATAGCTGGTTTTTTTAGTGGTGAAGGTTGTTTTAGTGTGGGAATTAGTAAAGCTACAGATTGTAAAATAGGTTACTCTGTAAAGTTACAAATATTTTTGGGTCAACATTCTAAAGATAAACTTTTGATGATTCATTTAGTAAATATTTTAGATTGTGGTAATGCTTATAAATATTCTAATAGAGAATATGTGGAATTAAGAGTATCTAAATTTGAAGATATAAATACTAAAATTATACCATTTTTTAAAAAATATAAAATAATAGGTATAAAATCTCTAGACTTTGTAGATTTTTGTAAAGTGGCAGAATTAATAAATAAAAAGGCTCATCTTACTTTAGAAGGATTAGAACAAATTCGTAAAATAAAGTCAAAGACGAATCGAAGTAGAATTGTATCCATAAATTAATATATTAAATAATATAAAATAAAGAGTATAGTTTAATGGTAAAATCAGTGACTTCAAATCATTTTTTCTCTGTTCAAATCAGAGTGCTCTTGCACTAATATTTAATAATTTATTAAATATTACGAATTCCTTCGCCTAATGGTAAGGTATACTTTTGATAAGAGTACTATCAATGTTCGATTCATTGAGGAATTAATATTACGAATTAATATAATAATTTATTACGAATTAATATAAAAGAGAGTTGACTGAGTGGTTGAAGGTATCTAGCTTGAGACTAGAAAGAGGTTTTACTTCTCGTGGGTTCAAATCCTACACTCTCTGAATTGTGTATGTATAAATTAAAAAAAAATTACGGATTAGAGCCAGGTGGTAAGGCACAATCTTTGGGAGATTGAGTTGGTAAGTTCGAATCTTACTAATCCGAATATAATATATAAATATATTATTAGTGTATAGTGATATGAAAAAAATTTTTTACATTATGTTATATAATGTAAAATAGTATAGAAAGAAACTATTACGGATACACAGCTATATATTAAAGAGAGATAGTTTAATGTCTATATTATAGATGAGCTCTTAGATAAATTAATTAATAAACAAAGTGAATTGAAATATCTTATTAGCTTTAGAGAAAATAAATCAAACGAGATTCTATAATTAATGTGAATAAAAGTAGAAAAGTTTATCTCTATTTTATATAGTCTTATAAAAGCTAAGTTTTTTTTTTTAGAAACTAAAGATGTTTAAGTACACTAGAATATACAAGAATTATATAAAATAGAATAGTAAAACGGATAAAATCTGTTTGAATAAAAAAAAATAGGGGAACCTTCCTCTAAGACTATAATATAATATATAAGCAATAGTGACTAGTACCGTGAGGGAAAGGATTGAAATAGTAGTTTTACAAGCAGCTCAAGTAATAAAAAGATGAGAGCGTACCTTTTGCATAATGGGTCAGCAAGTTAACATTAGATGCGAGCAGTAATGCCTAGATAAACCAATTATAATATAATGAATAAGTATCTAAAATTAGACCCGAAACCTAGTGATTTTACCATAATCAGGGTTATAAAAGCCCGAACGGGTTATCGTTGTAAAGATATCCGAAGAATTATGGTAAGTAAGTGAAAGACAAAACTGACTAGGATAGCTGGTTTTCCACGAAACCTATATAAGTAGGTAATTCAAATAACATCATAGTAGGTACAGAACTGTGATCTCAGACAATATTTTATTAATAAATTGTTTTATTAATTATTTTGTATATATCGGGGGATCGTGAAGATTTTATCGGTGAGTATTTGCACTCGGAAGGACAATGATGAGTATTGGATAGTCGGACATAGTACGATAAGGTTGTATGTCTAAAGGGAAACAGCCCTAAACAAGAGTTAATAAGGTTCCAAAATTATTGTTAAGTGAAATAAAGGAAGTATTTATGTGATACGATCAGGAAATAGGCTTAGAAGCAGCCATTTTTTGAAGACCTCGTAACAGAGCACTGATTAAATATATTATATTTAATATTTTCATAAAAGCACCGAAAATTTAACGGATCTAAAACAATATACCGACACCTTGTCCATATAAAAATTCATATTCAAGAGTTTATATGAGGTAGTGGAATATTGGATAAATATTAGATTATTTCTTTTTAAGAAGTAATATTATATAATCCAAGTAATGATGCTGACATGAGTAACGATAAAGGATATTTATTATCCTCGCTTTAAGTTTATGGTATTTAATTAAAGTAACGGCCTCTAAGATTAGTAATCTAGTCTAATGACATAATTTTTTTAATCAATGAGTTAAACTCGTTATTGTTTAACCTTAATATATGTATATAAATAAACATTTTATTAATAATATATGTATCTGTGAATACTATATTAATTAATTATTATTTAAATTGAAATTTATTTTTATTTATATATAATTACTTAAACTTAATAAGGTTCAGGAAAAAACAATAGCAAATGTATATATATATATATAATAGGAGTTGATATATCCTATGTATTATATATACATATATATATATATTGTTATTATAACATATAATTATAAATAAAAGACCGTACCTAAATACTGCCTCAAGTAAACAAGTAGAATATACGAAGGCGTTTGAGTGAACAATCATTAAGGAACTCGGCAAATTATCCGCCGTAACTTCGGAAGAAGGGGAGCCATTCTTTATTAATATTAATAGAATATTAATAAAGAAGAGGAGGCATAGAATAGTGTTGTACGACTGTTTAATTAAAACAAAGCACTTTGCAAAAGATAATAAATCAAAGTATTGAGTGTGAATTCTGCCCTATATCGGTTATATAACTAATTAGTTTAATTGGTTCAAAATGATTAAATTAAGATGAAACCAACGATCAATGGCGGCCTTACCTATGAGGGTCCTAAGGTAGCGGAATACCTTGGCCGTTAAATGCGGTCTTGCATGAATGATTTAACGATACAACAGCTGTCTCAATGATTGGCTCAGTGAAATTGGAATAACTGTGCAGATACAGTTTACCTTTAGATAGACGAGAAGACCCTATGCAGCTTTACTGTTACTAATAATTAGGTATGACATAATTTGTATGTAGTGTATAAGGTAATTGATCTAATAAAATTGAAACACCTTTTTTTAATTTGTCATATTTACTTTTTATTCTTTTTATAATAAAAAATAAAAATAAAAGGTATACTAGATATAGTGAACACAAAAAATACTTATTTAAATTACTGATAAAAAGGAATTTATCTATATATAATTTATATAATTTATATTATATGATTATAATACCTATGTCATAACATAACAATTTATATCGCAGTATTTTTTGAATTATGCATTAATATCAGAGGTACATTTATTAGGAGGCAGTTTATGCGGGGCACAGATCCCATAAAGAGTACCTGGGTATATCCAAATATTGTAAAGTTAATAGTTTTATTATTGTTATAAATAATATTATTTATTCTATTATTATTCTATTAAGTTAGAGCTATTATTTTTATTTAGTAAGATTTTAATTATAAAGAAAATAGTTGTAATTAAGGTATTAATTTTATATGTAATACTTTTTAATTATTATATAAATTGTTTTATATAATGATAATGATATTTATATCATCAAGTTTAATGGCTTAATCTTGCTTTACTGTTTGACTTACACGTCTTACAGTCGCGTAAGCGGGGCATATGATCACAAGATGCATAAAGGAAAGGTCTTGGGTTATTGAAAAAGCTACGCTAGGGATGTTAGTCCTCCAATATTTTTAATAATTGGTAAATTATTGGGTTAATTTCAAGAATAACTATTAATACTTAAATATTAGACGAGTGTACTTGAAGCGAAGTCTATTATTATAATGATATAGTAATAGAAACGTTCAACGACTATTATATGTATATACCCAACATCTTATTTTACTTATAATATAAAATATAAGTAAGTATAAATATATACTAGTATTTAGTATTTATGCTTGTATTTTAATATTAAATTATAAAATATAAATAAGTATAAAAAAAAAATGCAAAAGAAAAATGATTTAAATATTTTAAAAACTTCTTTAAATAATAATACTTTATTGTTATTAAAAAAAAAAATGTCTAATAATAAATTAATATACTTAGAAACTAATAATATTTTAAATATTATTAAACATTTTCCTTCAGCAAACAAAGAATGAAAAAATAGTATATATTCTTATGATAAAAATATAATTAAATATTTACCTATAAAAGATAAAATATTATTCAATTTTATGAAAAGTTATTTTAACTTATATAATTATAAAGTACAACAAAAATTAAGTATGAAAAATATACGTTTGAGATTTAAAAGATTATCTATTTTGAATATAATTGTAAGTAAAGCTGAAATAAAACATACTAATTCTAAAGCTATAATAACTATATATGTATATAATAGACAAAAAAATTATCTTATTAACAAATTGAATAACGTTAAAATTTTCAATAAAATAAAAAATAGAATAAAATCTATTGAAAAACAAAGTTTAAAAATATCAGAACAAATAGAAAAAGAAATATCTTTAATATCTTGTCCAACTATATTACAAAATAAAATTAATATTTATGAATATCAACGTTATAAAAATTTTATAAAAAAATCCCTTGAAAAAGAAATTTTGATAATTTATATTAAACAATTACTTCATTTTAACAAATCTAAATTTGAAGATACATATTTATTAAAGTTAAATAACATAATTGAAAAAATTTATAATAAGAATGTAGAGTTTAATATAATTAATTTAAAATATATACATTTAAATAGTGATTTATTAACACAGTCAATAGCATTAAAACTAAAAAGAAGAAAAAATTATATCTTAAAAGTTTTAAAAAAATTATTTAAAATGATTAAAATATCACCTTTAAATAAAGTTATTTTAATGCATTATTTTGAAAAAAATTTAAGTAAAGAAATATTAAATAATTTGTATTTATTTAAAAAATCCAATAATGATAATTTAAATCAATCGTTATTTAATTTATTTTCATTGAATGAAAAAGAAAAAAATATAAGATTAGAAAACTTAATATTAGATTCTCTAAAATATAAAGATCTTAATGGTTTACGACTAGAAACTAAAGGTAGATTGTCTAAAAGACGTACTGCATCAAAATCTGTTTTTAAACTATTATATAAAGGTAGTCTTAAAAATATAGATTCTTCTTACAAAGGATTATCTACCATTATACTAAGAGGATATATAAAATCTAACATACAATTTACAAAATTAAGTTCAAAAACACGTAATGGATCTTTTGGTATTAAAGGTTGAATTAGTAGTAAGTAAATAAATAAGTAAAAACCATATAAAATTTATTAAATAATTATAATTAAACCTATTAATCCTAAGAAAAAAATATTTTTTTTTATTTATTTTCGTTGCATAAATTTTATATTTATTAAAAAGGTGAATAAATAGTCTAAACCATTTTGTAAAAGATAGTTTAAATAAAAAAAAATAAATTTTATATAAAATAAAATAAATGAACAGGCTAATTGCGCCAGAGAGTACAAATTGAGTGCGCAGTTTGGCACCTCGATGTCGGCTTAGCTCATCCACATGAATGCAGAAGTTATGAAGGGTTCGACTGTTCGTCGATTAAAGAGCTACACGAGCTGGGTTAAATACGTCGTGAGACAGTATGGTTTCTATCTTCTAAAGGAAATTAGAATATAATAAGGATTGCCCCTTCGTACGAAAGGAGTTGGATATATTAACCTATGGTTTACCTGTTGTCTATGTTATATTAATTACAAGTTTATTTATATTTATAAATATAAGCACGGCAGGAAAGCTATGTTAGTTAAAGATAATTGTTGAATGCATATAGACATGAAACTTACCTTAGGATAATCTTAAATATATGTAGTATAATATTACGAATTCTAGTAATACAGATTTACTAAAATAATAGGCTTTAATTGTAATAATTTTGATATTTTTAGGTATAAAGTACTAATTTTATTATATACTAAAATATTTACTTATGCACATATACACAATGTATAAATATATATATTTATATATATTTATGCATATTATATATAATATAAAAGATGGCCTAGTTAGCATAAAAGTAATGTATCCGTTTTGTAATCGGTAGAAGCAAGTGCAATACTTGCACTGGGCTATATATAGGCTCAATAGTCAAGTGGTTAAGACATAACGTTTTCACCGTTAAAGGCGGGGATTCGAATTCCCCTTGAGCCTATATATATATATCTATTAAATGCGGATTGATGTAATAGTAACATAATTGGCTCATGATCAATATACAAAGGTGCAAATCCTTTATCCGTATAAAAATAAAAGGCTATAGCTTAATAGGCAAAGCAAGCTGCTCATGACAGCTCAGATGAGTGTTCGATTCATTCTGGTCTTATTAAAAACAAACAACTCGAGTGCTAGATAAGACATTTGTTTGTGTATAATTTTTTATATAATCCGAATGCTGAAATGGTAGACAAAATCCGAATGCTGGAATAGGAAGACAGAATAAATTTAAAATTTATGGACTTGTAGTCGTGAAGGTTCAAGTCCTTCTTCGGATAAGTGCATAAGGCACTTTTTATAATAAAAAAAATATATAATATATATTATGAAGATAGATTCAATAAAAATAAATATTAATCCAGTTTGTTCTTATTCTGATGCATATAAGC
>Ga0335078_10001164_pt1 | contig 39872 bp, 30 predicted proteins | sample Lox_Sample_32_FD_206711 | JGI IMG/M metagenome (GOLD analysis project Ga0335078, IMG submission 206711) | Soil microbial communities from Loxahatchee National Wildlife Refuge, Florida, United States - Lox_Sample_3.2 | ecosystem: Environmental > Terrestrial > Soil > Wetlands | place: USA... | reverse complement strand
AGGAGTCCAGATGGTAGCCAACGGCGAGATTAGTATAGACGCGGCGAAGCGGGTACTGCGACGCTTCTGGTGGATCTTGCCCATAACTGTGGTGACAGGAACGGTCCTCGCTTTGGCGGCGGCATTGACCATGCCGAAGAAATATACGTCGACGACCCTGGTTCTGGTCGAACAACCGACGGTGCCAACGGACTATGTGAAGCCGGTCGTGAATACGGACTTGAGCAACCGGCTTGCTTCGATGAAGCAGCAAATCCTCAGCACGTCGCGCTTGCAACCGATTATTGAGAAATACTCGCTTTATCCCGGCGATCGGCAGAAGCTGCTTATGGATGATCGGGTGGAGAAGCTGCGGCAGGTGATCGAGGTGGCCATGATGGAGCCGCTCTCGGGCTCGCAAGGCCGGGCGCCCGGCTTTCGCGTCGCAGTTACCTTTGACAATCCCCGGGCGGCGCAGCAGATCTGCTCGGAATTGACCTCGATGTTTATGGAGCAGAATGCCGCGGATCGCGGGAACATAGCGAAGCGAACCACCGATTTCATCAGCCAGCAACTCGAAGACGCCAAGGCGAAGCTCGACCAGCAAGACGCCGCAGTCGCCCAGTTCAAGCGGGAGCATATGGGGGTCCTGCCGGATGAAACGCAGTCGAACATAATGCTCCTGAACAGCGCGAATTCTCAGCTGGACTCCAATACCGAGGCGCTGACTCGTCTTCAGCAGGACAAGGCTCTGAACCAAGGGATATTGGATCAGCAGGAAGCCACCTGGAAATCGCTGCAAGTCGGCCACAACCCGGAGACGCAGCAACAACTAGTCAACTCGCAGGAACAACAACTCGTCTCCCTGGAAGAACAACTGGCGGTACTACAGAATCGTTACACGCCGAAACATCCTGATGTCGTCAAGCTCAAGGCGCAGATCGAAGAGCTCAAGCAACGAGTTGGCACAACGTCCAAAGCAGTGGCACCGGACACCCAGGCGAACAACGTCCCGAAAATTGAACCTCCGCAGATTCAGCAGCTTCGGGCGAGGATTCGGCAGGATGACCTGAACATTGCGGACCTGACGAAACAGCAGGCGAGCATTCAGGAACGCATTCACGTATTGCAGGCACGCGTGGAGTCAAGTCCGGCCATTGAACAGCAGTTCAAAGAAGCGACCCGCAATTACCAAACAGCGCTTGATTTCTACAACGAGCTGTTGAGAAAACAGCAGAATTCGATGATGGCCACGGACCTTGAGCACCAACAGGACAGCGAGACATTTCGAGTTCTGGATCCTCCCAGTCTGCCAGCCAAGCCTTCTTCGCCGAAGGTCCCTTTGATGGCCGGGGCCGGATTCGGTGGCGGGCTGATGCTGGGCCTGGCCATTTTGTATCTGTTGGCAATCACCGACCGGTCCTACTATAACGAACGAGAGGTCGAGGCTTCGTTGCGCCTCCCTGTGCTGACCACATTGCCGGAGCTCATTTGGAGCGCAAATGGGCACGGAAAAGGAGACGGGATCACAGGCTCCACGTTGCCAGTCGAGCGAAGCGCCTAGGCGGCCTGCGGAAAGGGTTCCCATACTAAAGATATGAGCAGGATTCACGAAGCACTGAAGAAGGCGGCAGAACAGAAGTCGCCGCTGACATCGGTTTTGCCCGAGGCCGTAATGCTGGAAGTTACAGGGCAAGAACAAGGCCAGCATTCAACCACGACGGTCAAAGCGACGCACCCAGCAGCCGAGACCCAAAAAGCAACGCGCACTGCCGCTCCGCCGCGTTTTGAAGACATTGTGAGCAAGTGTGCTCATCCCCTGTGGACATGGGATCCGCGCTTTACGGTTTTTTCGGGATCCGGACAAGACACCCTGAGCGCCGAGCGTCTCCGTACACTGCGTTCACGTTTAATACAGATCGGCGACACCCAAACGATTAAAAAGCTTCTGGTGACGAGCAGTGTCGCTGCGGAAGGAAAGTCGTTCATCATCAGCAATCTTGCCCAATCGCTTGCACAGACGGAAGACCGGCGCGTGCTGCTGATCGACGCGGACCTTCGAGCACCACGCTTGCATACCGCGCTTGGAACGAATCCACGCCCGGGCCTGGCGGAATATCTGCTGGGCGAAGCGGACGAATACCAGATCATTCAGCAGGGCGGCGAGAAGAATCTGTGCTTCATCCCATTTGGACGGGAAGTCGCGGATCCCAGTGAATTGCTTTCGCGCGAACGCATGCGCAAACTTCTGGACTTCGTCGGACCGGCGTTTGACTGGATCTTATTCGACTCTCCTCCCGTTCTGCCTGTGCATGATGCAAGTATCTTGGCCGATCTTTGTGACGGCGTCCTTTTCGTATTGCGAGCCGGGGCAACAACATCCGTCCTCGCGGAAAAAGCTGTTGCGGAGTTCCGGAAGAAGAATTTGCTTGGCGTAGTGTTGAATGGAGCGGATCGTCACGACTCTTACGGTGGTTACTATTACGATTCGGAGTACATAAACAAAGCGATGTTGTAAAACTGTCCTTCCGCGACTGTCCCCCTTTGTAAACAGGTTTTAGAATTTGTAACCAGGAAAAGAGGAACTCTATGGCGAACGCGATGAAAGTGCCCTTCTTGGATCTTGTGAAGCCACATCAAGAATTGGAGTCCGAACTTCTTGCGGTCGTGAAACAGGCGTTCAGCACCGCCGGGTTCATTGGCGGTCCGATGGTAGAGGAGTTCGAACGGGAGTTCGCGAGGTTCTGCAACACCAAATACTGCGTAGGCGTAAACAGCGGCACGGACGCGCTACGTTTCGCATTTATGGCCGCCGGCATCGGGCCGGGCGATATCGTCGTCACCGTTCCACACACATTCATCGCCACAACGGAAACCATCACCCAAGTTGGCGCACAAATCGTTTTCGTGGATATCAACGAGCAGACCTATACGCTGGATCAGTTGAAGCTCAAGCATTATCTCGAATCAGAATGCGAGTTTGACTCCCAGAACGGCAAACTGATTGACCGCAAGAACAAGAAACGCGTGGCGGCCATTGTTCCAGTGCATCTCTATGGGCAGACCGCGGACATGGATCCCATCCTGGAACTTGCGGCGCGCTACAACCTGATTGTGATCGAAGATGCGTGCCAGGCGCACGGCGCCGAGTATTTTTCCAAGAAAGACAATACATGGAAGAAAGCCGGATCTATAGGGCTTGCTGCGGCATTCAGCTTTTATCCCGGAAAGAACTTGGGAGCTTGTGGCGAAGGTGGCGCGATCACGACGAACGACGAGAAGTTGGCGCAACTCATGCGCATGTATCGCGAACACGGACAGTCCAAGAAGTATTACCACGATGTGGAAGGGTACAACGGCCGACTGGATTCAATTCAGGCAGGATGGCTCACGGTGAAGCTGCGCCATCTGGCGAAGTGGAACGAATCGCGGCGCGCGCTGGCGCATGCGTACCATAAACTGCTGGCGGAGTTGACCGATTCCGTGGTTCTGCCGATCGAGGCTCCGTTCACAAAGGGCGTGTACCATCTTTACGTCATTCGCGTGCAGGATCGGGAAGCTTTGCAGGCTCACTTGACCGAGCTTGGGATCGGGACGGGGATTCACTATCCTGTTCCTCTACACGAACAGAAGGCTTACCGGCACCTGGGCTACAAGCTTGGCGATTTTCCGGTGACCGAGAAAGTGGCGCGAGAAATTGTTTCGCTGCCGATGTTCCCGCAACTCACGGCCGAGCAGCAGAAACTGGTAGCGGACAGCGTTGTAAGCTACGTGAATTCAAAGCTCGCGCATACTCGCTGACGCTCGGCGCATCGCGGCGGACTTACGGCGTAACGGTAAATCGCGCGGCCATTCCGCCTTCCAAGTGTTCGTTCACATGGCAATGAAATAACCACGTCCCCACGTTATCGGGGATCATGTCCGCAACGCCCATAGACATGGGTGCCAGGCTGACTGTGTCAGTGCGCATGCCGTTGAAGAGGACCGTTTGGGCGTGCCAATGCGGAGTGTGCACGTCGTCCTCGTTGCTGTTCGAAAGCAGGTACCAGCGGACGCGTTCGCCTTTCTTCATGGTCATCATCGGGAGATTGCCCTCGATCAGCCCATTCAGGGTGTAGAGGAGATATTTGACGCGAAAGGCCGGATCCGTGAATCGCAATCCCTGGGAGTACTTTCGCTGGTTGAACGTGTTCGCCTCAAAGTACCAACTTTCTGTCTCGTCAAAGACCGCAAAGGCAACGATGAATTCGCGATCCACATCCGAGGGCGTGCCATCGGCACGGGTGCTGCCGTGCTTGCTGACGATAATCGGCCCGAACAAGCCGCTATTCATATCGCGAGGCTCGACCCAATGGGAGTGATACATCCAGATGACAGAGCTCGGGTCCATGGGGCCCGGTCCCGCGCGCTCCGGCACGGACCACGTGTAGGTGTAAGTCGCACCGGGAGCGACGACGTAGCCTTTCTTCTGGTCGGGAATTAGCCCATCGTTGTAAACCGCACCCTCCGAATCCTTCGCGTAGAGCAGGCCATGCGGGTGCATGCTGCAGAAAATCTTGGTGTTGTTTTTGAACACGACCTGGACTAAGTCGCCGACTTCCGCGCGAATCACGGGGCCGAGGATGCCGAGGTGCTCCCACTGCGGAGGGCGTGGCTTCAGAACCTTGAACGTGGCGTCGGTGTACTCTCGGTAAATCGCCTTTCGATATTTCGTTCCCGAAGCTGGCCCCTCCTTTTCTGAGCCGGGCAGCCCTACGAGGTTTCTGCCGATTGGCGCGTAGTCCCAAACGACTTCATCGGCCGCTATGTAGTAGACCAGGATGCGCGGCGGTGGGGGAGGCGTAGCCGGTTGGGCCTTCTGGGGAGGACATGAAAAAAGCGGTGCTAAGGTGAGAGCTACAAGTGCCAGAAAGAATTTTTTCACTGACGCTCCAACGGGAGGAACCTGCTGGGGAGTGTAAGCCCATCGGGGTTGATTCACAACATGACGACCAGGCGGAGATCGGCTCAAACCGATGTCCTGTTGAAAGCGTCGGCCTTGGTCTCGAAGAGTCCGAGCCTCGGCGACCCGGCTTGTGCGCATTAAAACGTGTCTCCGTCTGGAAGCCGTGAGAAGTCATAAATGTGGAAGTGATTTTCCGTGATGCCAGACCTCCGTACACCAAAAACCGTTGTATCATACAGATTTATATGTACTTAACTTAACCGCGGATGGCTGGCAAATTGCCTTAGGTGGGGGTGTGGACGGAGTGTTGTCTGGTCCCTGGAACGCCGTTTCGGTGGCGCGCACCCTTACCCAGATTGCCGGGACATCCGGCCCGTAAGTCGAGATTCTTCAAGAATGCCAAGAATCGGATCACATGAAATTCCAGCCCGCACCCTCCTCCTCATGGGGGTGGATTCCCTAGCCCTGGTCATTTCGCTGGTGGTTGCAGCAGAACTCCGCACCCCGGGAAGACTTTTGCTCGATGTGAACGAACCGTGGTTTTGGTCGAAGGTTTTGTTCGTGGCAGTGGTCTGTTCCCTGTGCCTGTACTTCAACGATTTGTACGATTTTCGGGTAGTGCGGCGCCGCGCGGATCTTCTGGTGCACACCATGCAGGCGCTGGGAGCTGCTTGCATCATTTTGTCGCTGACCTATTTCCTGCTGCCCGACGCGAGCCTCGGTCGAGGCATTGCCGTCACCTCTGCACCCTTAAGCCTGGTTCTCCTTATGAGTTGGCGACTATCAGCCAACGCTGTAAACCTCCTGGCAAAAGGAAATGAGCGCGTCCTGGTTGTAGGCACGGGAGACGCGGGAATATCGCTGGTGCGCCATATCCTCGATCATCCCGAGTACAACATGAAAGTGGTCGGGTTCCTCGACGAGAAAGGACAAGACATCGGTAAGTCACTGGTGAACCCGAAGGTCGTTGGCGCCGTGTCCGAACTGGAAACGATCACGGCCAGCGAGAAGATCGATCGCGTCATTCTGTCGTTCAAAGAACGCCGAGGCGCCATGCCGGTGCGGGAGCTGCTTCACTTGAAATTCACCGGCGTCAAAGTCGAGGATGTGCATAGCTGCTTTGAGCGGCTCTCCGGACGAATCACCATCCAGCATCTTTCGCCGAGCTGGTTCATCCTCTCGGAAGGTTTTAAGAAGTCCCTTTGGCTTCGGGCATCGAAGCGGGCCATCGACGTGGTCGTGTCGGCTATTCTGCTTTTATTGGTGGCTCCCATTTTGCCGTTCGTGATGGTGGCGATTTACATCGAATCGGGGAGCCCGGTGCTGTTCCGGCAGGCGCGGGTTGGTTATAAAGGCCGGGAATTCGAATTGCTGAAGTTTCGGTCCATGAGGCAGGACGCGGAAAAGCACGGTCCGCAGTGGGCTACGCAGGGCGACAGCCGGATTACGCGTGTCGGGAATTTCATTCGCAAAACGCGTTTGGACGAAATGCCGCAATTGGTCAATGTATTCCGCGGCGAGATGAGTTTGGTTGGCCCACGCCCCGAGCGCCAAGTGTTCTGCCAAATACTCGAGGAAAAGATTCCTTATTTCAACTTGCGTCATTCGGTGCGGCCGGGTCTAACGGGCTGGGCGCAAGTGCGATTTCGGTACAGCGCCAACATTGAAGACTCGAAGGATAAACTTGAGCTGGACCTGTTTTACGTAAAGAATTTGTCCCTGCTAGTGGATTTCGCGATTTTGTTCGAAACGATCAAAGTTGTGCTGCTGCGGCGTGGAGCGCACTAGGGACGGTTATTGAAACAAGCGCAGCAGTGCTGCGAGAGAGAGCCAAATCAGGTGCTAAACCGAAGCCGACGTTCATCTGAACCCAGTGTAGTAAATGCTCCTGTTGCCGTTGGCCAGCCAGTCAGGATTTTGCTGTTAAGCGATTCTTTCCTGCCCCACGCCGGCGGATCTCGAGAATACTACAACAACATGTACAGAGAACTGGTGGCGTTAGGAAGGACCGAAGTTTTGGTTCTCACCAAGAAAGTACCTGGATGGAAAGAATTTGACCAGAAGCCTAGGAATCCTCGTTTCCAAATCCGACGCCGATTTAAGCCTTTGCCTTCCTGGAAATACCAGCATTTGGCGAAAGGTATTGGTCCATTCGTGCAGGCTCTCTATGCGGCACTGAGTTGGCGTCCGGATATTGTCCACGCTGGAGATCTATATCCGCAAGGAATGACGGCCTACTTGCTGAAAAGAGTGCTGGGAATTCCCTACATAATCTATTGTCACGGCGAGGAGATTACGCAGACTGATCGCTACCGCTTTCAGCCTCGCGTTCGCAATCGGATTTACGCGAATGCAGATGCCGTCATAGCAAATGCTGAATTTGCGAAACAGGAACTATTGCGGATTGGAGTCGAGGAGCGGCGTATCCATAAGGTCACGCCGGGCGTGGATTCAAAACGATTTGGGCCCAACCCAGCCCCGCAGGAGTTGGTTCGGCAATACAAGCTGGAAGGCAAGACCATTGTGTTAACAGTGGCACGGCTCGTTGCCCGCAAAGGCCACCGCGCTTCCCTGAAGGCATTTGCGACAATTTGCAAGGAGTTCCCCCTCGCTCATTACCTCATTGCGGGCACAGGACCGGAGGAGTCACGGATTCGCCAGTTGATAGAAGAGCTTGGCCTTCAAGATCGCGTGACTATGATGGGCTTTGTCCCAAGTGACCGTCTTCCGGACCTTTACAACCTATGTGACTTCATGGTGTTGGCCAACCGTCAAGAATCCGATGGTGATATTGAAGGCTTTGGTATCGTATTTTTGGAAGCCAACGCGGCGGGCAGGCCTGTTATCGGAGGGCGGTCCGGTGGCACGCCTGAAGCCATTCGAGACGGAGTTACTGGCTATCTAGTTAATCCGAACGACCACATAGAAATTGCGGCGGCCATGCGCAGCCTGCTATCAAATCCGGCTCTTCGGCAAAGCATGGGACGGGCTGGCAGATCATTTGCGACGGGACAATTTGACTGGACGGCAAGGGCACAGATGCTTGAGAGGATTGACGTCTCGTTACTGCGGGTCGACGAACGTCTTTCCTTCGCCTCTTCCTTACTAAGCAACACGCAACAGACCGTCTTTGAAGCCGGAAAGAGGGCCTCCTCACACCCGGACACACCAGTCGAATACTAAGTTTTTCAGAACCCAAAGCTTGGGTGACGAAGGAGACAGCTCGGGCAATGCATTTCGGATTTTCAACTTACGGACCACTTATCATTTACGTGGGAGCGATTGTCGCGGTCGTGCTCTCTATGTTTTGGAGACCCCAAGTTGGTCTGTATTTCCTCGTGCCGCTGCTGCCCATGCAGACCACACGCTATTGGGTCCACCAGTTTCCACTGGGCGAAAAGCTTGTTGATATCATCTTGCTCGCTGTACTCCTCGGATTAGTGTTCAAGGGCAAAAGGCCATTATTCCTGCCCTCTCCACTGAACAAAGCTCTTCTGGTGTTTTTCGCGGTTACCTACGTTGCACTTTGGGAAGGATCTTTCTTCATCAACGCACCCCTTCCGCTGTCCATCGGAGATGCTCGTTTCTCCGACTGGAAGAACTTCATCGAAATGATGCTGATTTTCTTTATCGCCGCTGCTGTCATCCGAACAAACAAGCAGATGATTCTCATCCTATGCCTGATTTGCCTGTCTGTCCTGGTTGTCAATAAGAACTATCATTCAACCGTCGGGGGACGGGATCTTTCGCAATATTCGGATTCTTTGCGCGATGCCGGGGTTCTAGGATATTGCGGCGAAAATGGCATGGGCGCGTTCCAGGCGGAGATGGGTATCTTTCTTTTGGGACTGGCTAGTTTTACAAAAAAGACGCTTCCGCGGATTGCTCTTTGGGGACTGGCGATCAGCTGCGTCTATTGCCTGCTGTTGACGTTTTCCAGGGGCGGATACATCGGTTTCTTGGTCGGCTTGTTGGTTCTGGGGCTGATCAAGGAGCGCAAGTTGCTAATCATTTTTGCCATCGTCCTAGTCAGCTGGCAAAGCTTGGTCCCGAATGCAGTACGGGACCGCGTTTTGATGACCTATCAGCAAGATGAGGGGCTCGATTCCTCCTCGCAAGAACGCATTATGATTTGGACGGATGCTCTTGATGTAATTACAAAGAATCCGGTTCTGGGAACCGGTTTTGACACGTACAAATTCATGGACAGGGTCGGGCCGTACCACGACACACACAACTATTACCTCAAAATCTTTGTGGAGCTTGGTTTTATCGGGCTGTTCGTTTTTCTGTGGCAGTTGCGAACTGCAGGAAGGATGGCCTGGCAATTATTTCGAGAAGCTGAAGAGCCGATCCTTTCCGCTATAGGAGGAGCGTTCTTTGCCATGCTCGTCTGCGCAGTGGTGGTGAATGTTTTTGGTGATAGGTGGACTTACCTTCAGGTGAGCGGCTTCTTCTGGGTTCTTCTCGGCATCATCGCGCGTGGCCTCTATCTGCAACAGCAGACTCAGCCTGCCAACGTAGAAGCACCTCAAACTACTAAGTTGTTGGCGAAACAGGTACCGCAGTCCCTGCGAGTATGAGCTCACCTGTTTTGATGCGATCCGATATCGTGACCGAACCGGTGCATATCCTCTTCGTGATCGATCAACTCTGCGAAGTCGGCGGCGCGGAACGCGTGTTGTTAAATACTATTCGTCTATTGCCAAAGGAACAGTTTCGCTGTTCGCTCATCACCTTCAAGATCGACTTAAGCTTTGACTTATTTCAGTCATTGCCTTGTCCACACGTCGTTTATCCGATACATCGCACTTACGATTTCAGCGGTCTCCGCGCACTTAGCGCTATGCGGCAGTATCTCAAGCAAGAAAATGTCCAGATCATCCATACGTTTCATGAAACTTCAGATTTGTGGGCAGGCCCGATATGCAAGCTATTTCGAAGGTGTGCGCTCGTTTCGAGTCGTCGAGACATGGGGATTCTGCGCACTCTCAAACACGACATTGCGTACCGTGCACTGCATTCTATGTTCGACCTTGTGTTGACTGTTTCCGATCAAGTTCGACAATTTTGTATTAAGGAGGACGGATTGTCTCCGCAGAAAGTCGCGACTTTGTATAACGGGCTTGAAGTTCGAAACCTGACGGTTCGAAATGGATTCAGCGACTTGCGCCGGCAGCTTGCAATAAGTTCCACAGCTCCGTTGGTCGTGACCGTTGGCAACATTCGCCCAGTGAAAGGAATCGATGTTTTGGTGGAGACTGCCGCAATCGTAGTCCGTCATTATCCTGACTCCGTATTTCTTGTGGTTGGCCGAAAGTCGGACAAAAAATACGTCGAGGATCTAGAAGCTCGCGTGACCCAGCTTGGGATCCAGAGAAATGTGCGATTTTGGGGTGAGTCTGACGATGTGCCCTCTCTTCTCCGGAGCTGTGATGTTTTCTTCCTTCCTTCGCGTAGTGAAGGCTTCTCGAATGCATTGATCGAGGCGATGGCCTGCGGATTGCCCTGTGTTGCTTCGCGTGTGGGAGGCAATGATGAAGCTATCGAGGAAGGCCGAAGCGGCTATCTGGTAGGATGCGAAAATGCCATCGATGCAGCTGAGCGGATTCTAAGGCTATTGGGAAACCCGACTTTTGCCAAACAAATGGGCAACAGAGGAAGAAAAATCGTTGAATCAAAGTTTACGGCAGAGATCATGATCCAACAACTGATTGGCCATTACGAGCGACTCTTGGCAGCAAGGCGCAACTGACATGCTACACGCCGCTGAAATCTGCTTCTGGCTATCTCTCGCTGTCTTGGTATACGTTTACGCAGGTTATCCGCTTTTGCTGGCGGCGCTCTCGCCGTTTTTCCGCCGTGTCAGATCGGAGCCCAGTTACACGCCGTTTCTTTCCATCTTAGTCGCCGCTTACAATGAAGAGCGCGGTATAAAGAAAAAACTTGAACAGACCTTGGCGTTGGACTATCCACCGGACAGAATGGAAATCATTGTATTGTCGGACGGTTCGAGCGACCGGACTGATGCGATAGTGGAGTCCTTTGATGATTCCCGTGTCCGATTGTTGCGCGTGACGGGCCGCAAAGGCAAAACGAACGCCCAGAACGAAGGAGTCAAGGTAGCGCGAGGTGAGGTTCTTATTTTCTCGGATGCGACCACAGTTTACCATCCGCAAGCACTTCGCTATCTGGCCTCGAACTATGAAAATCCGCTCGTGGGTGCGGCCAGCGGACGATATCAGTACTTCGACCGCGAGGGCAATTCGCCCACCGGGTTAGGGACCCTAGCCTTTTGGAATTACGAGAATTTCATCAAGGCAATACAGTCTCGCATTCATACGATCAGCGGGTGTTGCGGTTGCATATATTCGCTGCGGCGCAAGGCCTACACACCCTTGGCCCCGGAAGTGATTAGCGATCTCGTGCAGCCCTTGCACATTATCCGTCAGGGATATCGCGCGGTATTTGAGGACCGGGCATTAGCTTACGAAGAGACAACTCAGTCCACATCGCAGGAGTTTTCCATGCGCGTACGGGTTGTGACTCGCGGCATCCGAGGGCTCCTGAGTGTGCCTGATCTGCTGATGCCCTGGAAGTGGGGCTGGGTGTCATTTCAGCTATGGTCCCACAAGATTCTTCGCTGGCTGGTCCCCTTTTTCCTGTTAACACTTCTCGTTAGTAATGTTTTTGTGTGGCAGATTCCTTTCTACCGGTTACCGCTATTGGGGCAGACGAGCTTCTATTCCATCGCCCTAGTCTCGCTTCTGGTGCCAGTTCAGCGCTGGTGGAAGCCGTTGGGCATTCCGCTGTACTTCTGCACATTGAACGCGGCCGCATTCCTAAGTATCATCGAAGTTTTTCGTGGCAAGAAATACGTCGTATGGGAGACCGTACGAACCTAATCCTTTATGCGAATCGAATTCCTAACACAGGATGATCCACTCTACGTTTTGCCATTTTTCGACGAGTTCCTTCGTACCTACGCTTCCGAATTTGAGATCGTTCATGTCGCCACTTCGCCCACAATGGGTAGCCGTTCGCGACGGCAGATGACCTGGGAATTGACTCAGCTCTATGGGCTGTTTGGGCTGGCCCGCCTGTTGTCCAAGCTTGCCTTCGCGAGAGTCAGCGGAAGGATACCCAAAAAGGCGAACGCTTCTCGATACTCGACACTGTTCCAGCTCTGCGGGGCATACGGCATCCCGTGCCAACAGATAGGTAACCCCAACGCATCAGAGTTTGTCGAGTCAATTCGAGGCCGAGCCCCAGACGTCTTGGTTTCAGTAGCCTGTCCCTACATCTTGAAGGAGCCAATCCTCAAAATTGCTTGCAAGGGAGCCATCAACATTCACCACGCGCCGCTGCCAAGATACAAGGGCATGATGCCCACGTTTTGGCAGATGTTTCACGGGGAAAAAGTCGTGGGACTCACCATTCATTATATGGCGGCGAGGATTGACGAAGGTGAAGCGCTGCTTCAAGATGAACAAGCAATCGAGCGAGGAGAGTCTCTCGACCATCTCATTCAACGGTCTAAACGGCGTGGGGCACATTGCATGGCAAAGGTCTTAAGGCAGATTTGCGAGGGGTCTGTCAAACCGATTAAACTCGATCATTCGAAAGGCAGTTACTTCACCTTTCCAACGGCTGGGGAAATTGCTGAGTTCCGCCGCCGTGGCTTCCGAGCGATCTAAATCTTGAGGCCCTCCTAAACCCCTGAAATAGGGGCAGGATGTAAGTCTATGGTAGGTTAAACCCTAAGTACAGGTTACCACCCGTCCCAAATTTGTCCAGCCTACCAGTAGCTCTACTTTGGCTCCGTTGTTAGGATGTCAATGGAGGAAACACATTCCGTCTGAACACGGGTGATCCTCGCGCAATTAGGCATTGATAGATTGCTTTTACCGGGGTTGGTGAGGGGAGCAGGTTGATCCGAAGTGAAATTGGGTTGGTCCTCTGAAATACAGGCTTTTCCTGGGGGCTTCAACAAGCGCAAGGAGAGGTTTAATGACAACGTCAGTAGTCCGCAAGTTGATCTTTGCCATGTTCGCATATCTAGTGACGGTGGCCGCGGCTTCTTCGCAGACAGCGCCACCATCGATTTTCTTCACCGACCTCGACAGCGGTCCGAACTCCGGGGGCGAGAGTGTCAGCGGATATGCCGGGGCGTATGTGAACATCTATGGGAATAATTTCGGTACCACGCAGGGAACCTCGACGGTTAGCTGGAACGGCTTGAACTGCTTGCGCGTGGTGAGCTGGGGTCAAGCCTGGCTGTGGTATCAAAAGATAACGGTGCAGTTAGGTTCCAGCTGCACCGCGGGCACAGGCAACTTCCAAGTTACGGTGGCCGGACAGGCTTCCACGGCGGCAACGGTGAACTTCAACGGCGGTAAGCTTACACCCTCAGCGTTCACTGTGCGTGGAACAGGACATATTTACTGCGTCTCAACGGCGGGAAGTGACAGCAGTTCGGGCACGTTTTCGGGTGGTTGCTGGGCAAGCCCGTACCATGCCGCACACACCATGGCGGCTGGCGACATCACGTACATGGAGAATGGAGTCTCTGACAGCAGCCAGGACCCCGTAGCAACCTACAACGCCGTCATCTCGATCACGTCGGGCGGAAGCGCGGGAAATCCTATCGCGCTCGTCGCGTATCCGAACGCGACGGTGACGATGAACACGTCTGAGCAGTATTGCATTCGCCAACCAGCGGTGTCCGGGCCGGGGCCTTACTGGACCGTAGCGGGGATAAATTGCACCATAACTTCCAACGGCGAGGGTTTCTCGTTCAACACCGGGGCCACTCGCCTTGTGGCGAACTCTATTTCCTGCCCGAATAGTTATGGCACTGCGGCGTGCGTGGACATCGAATCGAACGGTACCCTGCCCGATTATATCTACGGCAACACGTGGAACAACGTGGGAACGCAGGTGAACGGCCAGAAGACCTATCACGCCATGTATTTCTCGGCCAGCGATGACCACACGGACATCGCCTGGAATCTCCTAGAAAACGTGCACGGGTGCCGGGCCATCCAGTTTTACGACGCTTCGGGCCGCGACATGGGGGACGACCACGTTCACGACAACGTGATTAACAACGTCGTCTGCGACGCCGTGAACTTTTCGACCATGAATTCAGACGAGACCGGTGGAGTCGAAGCGTACAACAACGTGATGTACAACGTGGGCTCGGGCCCGAACCCCCCAGACGGACAATCGAACTATAGCTGCTTCAACATCAGCGCCTATAACAACCACACCACGCCGGTTAAAATCTACAACAACACCTGCTACAACGCCGGTTTCAGCGGCGGCGGATCGGGGTCCGGGTCCCTTGCCGTCAACCTCGTCACGCAGGTGACCAACAACATCTTCTATCAGGCCAACGGCCAACCTTATCTCGCCACGGGCGCGACCGGTTGCAGCGACATTTCCACCGGCGCAACGAACAATTGGTACGGCGCTGGAAGCGCGCCCAGCTGCTCGGGACTGTCGGGCAGCTTGAGCGTGAACCCCCAGGTGGTCAGCACCTCGGCCCCCAACTTCCAGCTCACCAGCGCCAGCCCGATGATTGGCGCGGGCAGCACGACACTATATGCCGTATTTGATAATGACGGGTTGATTAGAGGAACCCCGCCGGCCATTGGAGCGTATGAGTATCTATCCGGTACCAGTGTCGCTCTGCCAGCGCCTCCAACAAATGTCACAGTAGTAGTTAATTGATTCTGTGTCTAGCCAGTTGAGTGGAGACTACCGGACTTCCGCAGCGCCCCTTGCTTGCTTTTCATTGCTGCAATTCCGGTGATCTCCACCTAAGCTGGCATCTCATCAACAGCTTAATACGTTTCATATATCGGACATCAACTGCCGAATCACCTGCCGACTGAGGACCGAATAGCAGCCGCGCTCAAAACGATGACCTCCCATGAAATGGACAAATGAAGATCGTGAGTAATCGACGCTAGGGAGCGCGTAGTACGATGTATATTTCGGATGGGGCAGGACACTTGCTTTTGGAGAATTTGCGATGATCAGATTCGAAGTTACCTGCTCGCTGCCCCATTCACGCCATTTGTTGGTGCCGCATATCGCTTCCATATTCTTTGAGAAGTACTCTACATCGCTGCTCCTGAAGGAATTCCGTGCAAAGCCTGCGAATGCCGCGTTGCCACGCACGTATTTGAGTTTGCTGGATTCGGGAAATTGGTCCAGGGACCGCTCACTTATGGCTTGGGGTTCCGAATTATGTTTGCCGTTGCGCCTGGCTCGATTGCAGGCATCCAGCATCGATTCGACTCCAGGAAAAGAACCTGAGCCCAACAGGGTAAAGCTGCAGTTCTGCTCGACGTAGTTCAAAACCTCTGGAACCTCATGGAGTGTCAAGGAATCTGCATCCACTTGAATCACGTAGCTATCGCGCACGAGCTTGGATATCAACAGAAGTCTTTCCCAGCAGCCGCCTTTGGGAGTGTCAGCATCGGGGACGTCGGCGAGAGTAAGAACGCGAGCGGCGGGAAGATGATGAACTAACAAGGCGCAATCTTTGCTCGTCAATGTTCCATCGTCCAGAATTACAATTTTGCCGGCGTCGAAGAAGCGATAGACGGACTTGATTGCTACTAGATACATGAGGAAATCTCGATGCGAAGCTTGGCTCATGAAGGTGACGTCAGCATCACGCATCCAGAGGGGAGGAGTGCGAAAGATGTCCCGGCACAACCAGCCGAATTGCGCTCTTTGCCATTGATCTCTAACTCGGAAGAACATTTGCGTCATCTCCTTTTCATAGATTTATCGGTTGAAGCAGCAAGGCGCTTCTGAGCGAGACCTCTAAGCTGGTCTATTGACAAGATAAAGCAGGTTGCGAGCGATTCGCTGCGAGGCTCTTCCATCGCCAAAGGGGTTCTTCCAGTTGCGAGGGCGGCGAAGCATCTTGGCGACAGCTCGGGACACTGCTCGCGGGTCCATGCCTGCGATGATGTTCGCACCTACATGGACGGTTTCTGGCCGTTCGGTATTGTCGCGAAGGGTCACGCACGGAACGTGCAAAATGCAAGCTTCTTCCTGAACGCCACCACTGTCAGTGAGCGCAAGACTGCAGGAGGACAGCAGACATAGAAAGTCGAGGTAGCCTACCGGATCGACTAAGCGCAACCCTGGAATCCTTTCCATTCTTTCCAATTGGCCGAAAAGCTTCAGTCGATTTTTCGTTCTGGGATGGATAACAAAAGCGATGGGAATGTGGAGTTGCTTCGCGAGCGTCTCCAAAACATTGAGAAAATTGTCGACTCTGTGCTGATTATCGACGTTTTCTTCGCGATGAGCAGTGCACAAGATGAAGCCCTTTTCGCGGGAAAGTTTCAGCCGGTCAAGAATGCCCTGCCGCAGGGCCCGTGGGCGGTTCTGCAGAACAGCGTCGACAATCGTGTTTCCGACCACCTCGATCTTGCCGTGGACATGCTCGCGCCTCAGGTTTTTCTCGGCGGCTTTCGTGGGGGCAAAAAGCAAATCTGAAATATGATCGGTCATGACGCGATTGTGCTCCTCGGGCATGCGCCAGTCCAAGCTCCGCAATCCGGCTTCGACGTGAGCAACCCCCATCCCTAGCTTTCGCGCCACGAGGGCGGCGCCAAAGACGGTATTGGTATCTCCTTCAACAACTACGCACCGCGGCCTTTCCTTCAGAAAGATGCCCTCCACGAACTGCAAAATACGAGCGGTTTGCTCGCCATGCGATAGTCCGCGCTGCAAAAGTGCAAATTCCCGATTCACGTACTTTGGAGGAGGCAAACCCAAATCCTCAAAAAACTGCCCATCCATTTCCCTGGAATAATGCTGCCCAGTATGCACGACAAAAAAGGGTAGCCGAGCTTCTTTTAAGGCCATGATAACCGGTCCGAGCTTAATAATCTCAGGCCGAGTTCCCAGCACCACTGCAACTTTTGTCGAAAGCTCTTCCTTCTGGAAGGTCTTCAGTTTCATTCTCCGTCCTCATTTTCCCTTTATGAACGTTCCAGATTTCAACCAAAGAAGCGATTAAACAGCCTCGGTGCAAATAAAAAAGGTGGGAGGGATGGCACGGGTCCGTCCGTCGATGCTTCTTGTAAACCGCAGGTCCGAGCGACATCAGCTACGGTAACGAATTCGCCGTCTAATTCTCCCCGAACCATTTCCAGCAGCATTTGAAAGGTTTCCAGAGTCTTCATTTTGGGCGAAAGATTCTTTCCATTTTCATCCCAATCAACAAAACTAAAACTATGTAAAAACAGAATGATGTAATCAGCAGAGGTGCTGGCCAATTTCGGAACCACGTTCTTCAGCTCCTTCCAGGAACACGCATTCACATCAACCTTACTGTTCTTCCTCCATTTGCCCGCATTCAGAAGCCAATACGTTGTGACTGGCAGCTCCACAATGCCTTCAATCGAAAACATCCGATTTGAGGGACTCTTTTGCAACTGAGCGTTCAAGTCGCAATTCCCGTGGAGAGGAAAATAGGAGGAGTCAACGAGGAAGCCATTCTCTCTCAATGCGCGGATGGTATCCAGATTTGCGCCGTAGGCCCCGGCACGAAACCCCACCGGCGGCTTGCCTAGCCATTTTTTCAGCAGGTCCTTTCCTTCGCGAATAATCTCAATCTGCTGCGGGAGGGAGTAGTCCTTGATTAATCCGGAACGCGCATCGGGAAACCAGGAAGTATGTGCGTGCAGCTGAACATCATGTCCAGCCGCATCAATCCGTTTGCATAAGCTCGCTACGTCGCTTTCTCCATAATAACGGTGCATGTATACATCTACGAAAAAGGTAGCTTTGGCGCCGTAGTGATCGCAAATATCCATGATTCTTTGCGTGCCGAATGATCCCTGAGGCAAATCGGCATAGTGGTGGGTGGCGAACGGTAAAACTCGTCCATTAACCTTGAACGTTTCTGTATCGACGGTAATAATGTATTTGGATTTCATGTCGCCATTACCGTCGCGGATTTACGGGAGCTTTCGCCTACATGCTCAACCACTTGCATCAAAGACTTTCGGTCGTGATCCCAGTTATAGCGCTCGTTGACTGCGATTTTGCCGTTGTCGCCCATGCGACGGCGCAGTTCGGGGTTCGAAAGCAACTCCGTGAGTACCCCGGTTAATTCAGCAGTGCTATCAGGATCAAAGGTGGCCCCACATCCGACTTCCCGAATGACTCTTTCCATCGGGATACACGCGGAGGCAACGACGGGTTTACCCACTGCCATATAATCGAAAAGCTTGTTAGGCAAAGTCGTGTCCGTATGCTCGCTGCGCAGGTGCGGTATCAAGCAGATGGTACTTTCCTGAATGTATTTCCAAATATCTTTGAAAGCGACCCAACCGCAAAACTGAACGCGAGAAGCAAGGCCGAGGGATTGTGCGAGATTTGCAAGCATGTGGCGATGAGTTCCGTCTCCGACAATGCTTAAGGTTAGTTCAGGGAACTTGCGAAGCAGATCTGGCATCACGCGCACTATCAATTCGACTCCTCGGTGTGGATCGACCTTCCCTACATAGAGGAGATTCAACTTTCCTTGGTTGCGCGACGAGTCTTGACAATCACCTTGAGCAGAGAACTGCGCAAGGTGTTTTTGTTCGGGAGTATTACCTACCAGGGTCAACTTCTCCGGAGGAACCCCTAGGGCCCTCAATCGGGCGGCGGATTCCTCCGTCACGACAAATATGTGCGCCATTTTCTTCACTGCGATCTGCTCGTAAATTTTTGGCAGCCACGAATTGCCCAATAGGAATGGCTTATACAATGGCTTCTCATACGCTTTTAGAGCGGCCGGATAGTTTTCCGCCATGTCCAGAATGACCGGGACCTGATACTTTTGACCCAGCAAACCAACTAAATAAGCAAGGGGAATGTCGCGCACGACGAGTAAGTCGAAAGATCCCTCGCGCACAAACTTAGAAACCTGAGACACCCAAAGTGGATTGAAGAACAGCGGGAAAATAGCGGCCTTTGCCAAAGCGCCGGAACCCAATATTGTTGGAGGATATACCCTTTGAATTCGGATTCCCGCGAAATCTTCGCTGGGCGGAAGCGATCCCTTTCCCTTGCACAGCAAAGCGACCCTGTGGCCATTCGCAGTGCAGGCATCGAAGAATTTGTCGAGTCTGACATCCCAGGGATAGGCAACTTGCCATATGAAACCGATATTCAGCGCGTTCATAAATAGATTAGATTTCTCAGCAATTCGTAGTTTGCTCGTGTTCTTCATTCAAAGCTAATTTACCCTCACCTTTGTCATTGGAATTCGCGTACAAACGCAGATAGCGCCTGGCCATACTTTCCGCAGAATAGTTTTCACGGACATATGTGCGGCCGGCTTCTCCCAGTTGTTTGCAAAGTTCCGCGTTTTCCATCAAACGTACCACGGCAGCCGCTAAGGCGGCGGCATCGCGCGACTCAACGAGCAGTCCGGTTGTGCCGTCCAGAATCAACTTGGGCACGTCGCCAACCCGTGTGCCGATGCTGGGTTTCCCAAAAGAAAGTGCTTCCAGTAGGGCGATCGGGAGGCCTTCATCAATGGAAGGCAGGACAAAGATATCGATCGAGGCATACACGTTGGGCATGTCTCGCCTAAGGCCAGCGAAGGTCACGTCGTTTTCCAACCCATGCGTGGCTACAAATTGCTGTAAGACAGCCCGGTCTCTTCCTTCACCGACGATAAGCAAATGGGCTTGCGGATGTCTCGCCAAAATAGCTCGAAATGCGTGCAGAAGATATATCAGACCTTTCTGTTCGGTAAGGCGACAGACAGTACCGACGACGACAGCTCCTTGCGGAACTTCCCGGCGCAATACCGGCTCTCCTGCTTGAATCTGCTCAAAATCGATCCCGTTGCTGACTAAAGAAATTCTCAGTGGATCGATGCCGATAGACCGCAGATCTTTTGTAATGGCCTGAGATACGCCCACGACCTTCGGAAATAGACGGAGTAGGCGTCTGTCAAGAAAATCATAAAGGCGAACACGTTGGCTTTGCCTGGTCCATAGATGACAAGTTGCCACCAACGAAGTGGCAAGCCCCCGCGTTGCCAGGTACCCATAAACATTCGATTTGTAGCCGTGAGTGTGGACTGCGTGGATATCGTTTTGCAGGATGAAGCGGCGTATAGCCAGGATGGTTTTAATGTCTATACGACCTCTGCACTTAAATAGCTGGACTGAGACGCCTTGACGGCGAGCTTGTTCCACAATATCCAGATTTGGCCGGTGCAGGTTTTGAAAGACGCCGGCATAGCTATGACATCCCAAGTCTCGAAGAGCTCGGCACAGTTGAACAACCATGTTTTCGGCGCCGAAATATCCTTCACTGCTTATGAGCTGTAAGGCGTTCATAGATATAATTCAATTCCGAATTCCAAACTGGCTTCGACGCACTGCTGAATTCCGCTATCGATTAACAATGGCTTTCCAGAGATGTGTGTAGATCCGGTCGCCGGTGAGTTGCCGTAGAAGTTCCCTGGACTTGAAAAGGCCCTGAAAAATCATTGGGTACAGACCCGTTCCCCTCAACAAGCCGGAAATTTCGTTCGCGGTCATGGTTCTTTTCACCGTGATCCTTCCCCAAAGCTGCATCCCCGAGTGTTCCTGGCAGCCAATGAAAGGATCGGAAACGAAAAACCTGCGGTAACCGGCACTATGGGCAGAATGAATCACCCTGTCATTCCAACGGCCACCAGGCGCACTGACGGCATCCACTTCAGTCCCGAGTCTATCCTCCAACTCGCGTTTCGATTGCGCTAGCTCCTTCCCAAGCTCCCCATCGGAGCATTGCGTCAAGAGCGGGTGAGACCAACTATGCGACTGAATTTCATGGCCTCTGTTCGCCAATTCCTTAGCCTCGGACCAGTTCATGTACCTGGCGCTCGAGCCAACCAAACTAGCCACCAAGAAGAAGACCCCGCGGCGTCCATGCTTCTCCAGGAGGGGAGCGGCATGCTTGTAATCCGAGGAATACCCGTCGTCGAAAGTAAAAAGTCCGCCGCCGGAAGGCAACAAGCGATTCTTGCCCAGTTCGTCGAGGAGCCTCAGATGCTCTTCAAGTTGAGCGCGTGAGAGCGTATAGGTGGAGGGCAAATCGTCGGATTCAATAGCATGATAGGTAAGGACCGATGCCCGTTTTTGCTTAGACCTTCCTGTTTGATCGCCTGCGTAGTTCACTTTTGCACCGGCGGATTGACGTTCAGATTCTCGGAGCTCGGCCTATTATCCGCATTACGATTGGTTGCGACGCTGGCCCCAGAAACAACTGCTGATTGTTGATGCTCGATTTCCAAAACGCTGGAGAAAGGAGTAAATTCATTCTGTTTCAAGATTTGTTCTAGCCGTCCTTCTGTCTGACTCAGAAACGTATAGTGGCGTAGCCTTGATTTAAGTTTTCCATTAATCCTTGGCTGATTTGGATCCAACTCCCATGGATGAAGATAGACGATCACGCGTTCGCCATAGTCGCGCTCAAATTTCTGGAACACCCACTTTGTATAGCTCATTGGAAAAATTCTGAGATACCCGCCACCTGCACCTGGAAGATTGTGGCCGAACAGGCGAACCGTTGCAGGTGGAAACTCTCTGAGGTCGTCGCCGTTCTTGGCCCTTAGGGTATAAGGGAACCTCTGCGCGCCGGGCACTCCGTAGAGGTCGTGCCGGATCGGATAAATGCTCGAGTCGTAGGTGAAGCCTTCCTCGGCAAGGATATCGAGGGCCCAAAGACAACTCGTGGTGATGGACCAGCTCGGAGCGCGGTAGCCCAGTACTTTCGTCCCGGAAGCATCTTCGATGGCATGAACGGCGTCACGCGTATCGGTTCGAAATTCCTCCGGAGAAATGGAATAGACGGTTCGGTGCCAAAAGCTGTGACACGCCAGTTCATGTCCTCGGCGGTGAATGTCCTGGACCAACGACGGAAACCTGTTCGCGACCCAGCCGACGACGAAAAAGGTGGCCTTGACGTCGTATTTGTCGAAGAGATCCAAAATTTTGGCGGTGTTGTTGAACACTCGCGACGGCCAGCTATCCCATGCGCTGGTTTGCACGATGTCCGAAAACGCTTCCACCATGAAGTAATCTTCTACATCCACGCTCATGATGTGCCTGCGGCGCAGCTTTTCTGCAGGCGGATTTTGCGTTAATCGGGTCTGTGCCTGGTACATTCGCAATTCGCCTTTTAGGGCAGCGCCTTATCCAAAGCAGGCAAGAACGCGGAACGGAATTCCTCAATCTCTGCGTTTGCTGCAGCTTCACCACGTATGTCGATTGGCGTTTCGATTCTTACCAGAGACCCGTCTCTCCTGCCTGTAAACGTGGACATTAACAGCGTTCCATATACATAGCGAATCCTGGTTTCAAACGGCTTTGATCCTGCGTTATACCACCAGGTAACCAGGCGGTTGGTGCCGTTCCTGCCCGCCAAAATCTGTTTCGCTGAAATCGCATGCCCGCGGAACTGCCCACCGGAAGAGCGGCCAGCGGGTCTAATCCTCCAGCCTTGTGCAGGGTAGCATAGCTCCGGTGTATGAACTTCGAGGATGGTTGCCAGATCCTTGTAAAAGCCGACATAAATGATGATCGGAGATTGCCCCGATTTGGTATACACGCGCAATAGACTCGTATCCGATGGGTCGCTGCCATAGACCGGGTCGAATGTTGTGTCCCGGCCGCTCCAGGCCGCAAGTTCGTACGGCACCGCGCTCCAATCCGGCAAAAGCTCTGTCGAATGGCGTGACCTAGACGCCGCTCGCACACCGGCGAGCGTGATGCCAAGCAAAACGATCAGTCCGATCAGGCGAGTTCGCATCTCTTCCTCAAAAGACTATTAATTCCGACTAGGCCGAGCAGTCCTAACAGGAACACGGCTATCCCCCAAGCCAGGTGCAGCGACTCATTTGCGGCCAAATTACCCCATTGCCGGGCGATCAGTCCCGTCCCCACAATTCGAACTACATTCGCGGCGATCGCCAGAACCGGTGCCGCCAGGACCAAAAACGCCCGCCGCCACCAGGTATCACTGCTGCTCAGACCGATGATGAAGGCCAGCGCCACAAGCGAGAGAACCGAATTCGAGCCACTACACGCCTGCTTCACTTCCAGTACGTAGTTGGGCAGCCGAAGCAAATTCCCGTCCTGTATCACCGGCACGCCCATCAAGTCGAGGATCCTTCCGGATGCTGAACTTGCCATCGACTGAAGGTGCCAGGTAACTTGACCCACTATGTAGGAAGGCAAGGGAACCATCAAAACCTGCAACGCCAGGGGTCCCCCGCAAATCTTGAGAACATCAAGCCCCCATACGAAACCTGTGATGCCCATCATCATCGCGACGAATGCCATACCTGATAAAAGCAGTGTTCCACTGCGGCTCGCCAGAATCTGGAGCCCGCAAGCCATTCCTGCGATCACAAAGCCCGGCGCCCACCACGAGAGGAGCGCAGTTCGAAGTCTTTCCCTGCGCATCCAAACCAAGTAGGCCACAAGGGGGGAGATAAATAGACCATAGGAGCGCTGTTCGTTCTTAGTCCAGTTCTGGAAAAGAACCTGGAAAAATTCGCCGAAGCAGAGCATTACGAGTATGGCCAGAATTCCGCCCAGGGCGATCGAAATGTAACCCTCCCGATTGATTCTAATCATCTTACCTTCCGTTACAGCTGGACGCATGGCTAAACATTTTCCGTCAGACGCAAGATGGCATGCACTTCGGGCATGCGGCACGATGAATTTCTTTTACCGATTGGAAATGGGCGAAACCTGTCTGCTCGAAACCCAAGCCTTCGCGGTCCTAATAAGCATGTAGCTTGCCTTTGGCCATTTTGTAAGCTACTTGTTTGCAATAACATACAACTTCTGGCCCTTTAGGGGTACCCGTCACTCGGAAAGTTTTTCACTCACTTCGGTATACTGTTGCCATAGTAATTGTTGCTAGCATCGTACGGCTTCTGTGATGCCATTTCCACTTAAGTAGGGGTCTTGGCTGGCGGCCGAGGCCTTAGGAATTGGGTACCGGGGCTCTGAGCGCACTGGCTCCTTTTCGAAGAGAACCATTTTCGTTCCAAATGCTGGTGATCTGGAAAAAGTTTGCCACTTCTACGCCCTCCGTTCCGCAGCGTCAAAAACAAGAAACTGAAAACAAATGGCTTATGGGAGAAGTAAAGGCTCTTCGCTTGCTTTCCTACATGGGAGGCATGAGGTATGCCCATATTGAGGATGACGAGAAGATGAGCCTTCAGGCTATGCCAGACGCCCAACGCCTGTCTTTTTGGCGAGTCGGGTCCCACCCCACCCAGGAGTTTGGGCAGTATAAAGAGCTGTTGTTCACGTTGACGCTACGAGACATCAAGGTGCGGTACAAACAGTCGTTCATGGGTTTTGCCTGGGCGATACTCATGCCGGTTTTGGTGGTGGGCTCCGGTCTCATCGTGATGGTCGCGTTTTCAGCGATGTCGGGCAAGCCGATCAACAAATTAGATGTACTCTCTGTGGCTGTAAAATCAGTGCCGTGGGCCTTTTTTGTCGCAGCCGTCCGCTTCGCCACCAATAGTCTGGTCATGAACAAGGAACTGGTGACAAAAATCTATTTCCCCCGCGAAATCCTGCCATTGGCCTCGATATTTGCCAATTTTTTCGACTTTCTTGTTGCTTCCTTTGTTCTCGCTCTCATCCTCTGTGTAACCCGGGTCGGTGCCAGCATTTATCTGCTTTGCGTTCCCGCCCTGCTCATTCTCTTGGTTCTTCTGACCATGAGTTGCGGCATCCTGCTGGCTTGTGCCAATCTTTTTTTCCGTGATGTGAAGTACCTTGTTGAGGTCCTGCTCACTTACGGTGTTTTCTTCGCCCCGGTTTTCTATTCAGCGAGCATCCTGGGAAAGTGGGGTTTCCTCCTTTTGCTAAATCCGATAGGACCTGTCCTCGAAGGCTTGAGAAATGTGATCATCCTGCATCGCGCTCCAGATCTTCCATGGCTTGCCTATTCCGCAACGTGGGCGACGGTGGGTCTTCTGCTGACGTGGAAGATCTTCCAAAGGGCGGAAGCTTCATTTGCGGAGAGCATCTGAATCATGAGTAACTACGCGATCGAGTTCAACTCCGTCTCGAAAAAATTCACCCGCGGTGAAAAATATGATTCCCTTCGCGATCTCATCCCCTCCGTGGCAAGAATGGTTTTCGGGGAGAGGAAGCAAGAGGAATTAAAAGAGAAAGAGTTTTGGGCATTACGGGAGGTTTCGTTCCAGATAGGCCACGGTGATGCTCTCGGAATCATCGGCCCCAACGGTTCGGGTAAAAGTACGGCCCTCAAGCTTCTAAGCGGTATCTTAAAGCCCAATCTGGGCAACGTACGCGTTCGCGGTCGTTCCAGTACGCTGATTGAACTGGGTGCCGGATTCCACCCCGATCTCACAGGAAGAGAAAACGTCTATTTGAACGGCACGATTCTAGGGATGAAGCGAGCCGATATCGACAAACGGTTCGACGAAATCGTTGAGTTCTCCGAACTGAGAGACTTTCTTGACACCCCGGTGAAACGATACTCTTCAGGAATGCACGCGCGCCTGGGTTTCGCGGTCGCCGCGCATGTGAACCCTGAGGTTCTCATCATCGACGAGGTTCTGAGCGTGGGCGACTACCATTTTCAAGAGAAATGCTTCGCAAAGATGCAGGAATTCGTTCGCAGCGGGGCTACACTGGTATTCGTTTCGCACAACCTCACGGCGATAAGCACGCTTTGCAAGAACGTGCTCGTGCTTCGCTCCGGCGTGCCGGTGTTTCAAGGGGACGTCTCAGCCGGTATACAAAAATACCACTCCTTTTATGAGGAAGAGACAAAGAGTGCAACGATCGAGATCCTCAATACGCGGCTGAGTCCCGCAAAAGGTGAGGCGCGAGATATCTTTGAACCTGGCGAGAAAGCGATCTTTGAAGTGCAGCTCAAGGCCCTGCGGAAACTTCACAATTGCCAGCCTTCGTTGCAAATCCACACCGCGGATGGGCAGCTTGTTTTTGTGACTGCGACAAGCCGCCTCACGGACAAAAAACTTAATCTTGCCGCAGGCGAATCGGCCAAGCTTGTGTTTTCACTCGACCTGAACATCCATGGCAACGTTTTCCTGCTCGGTTTCGGGGTGACCGAGGAAATCGAAATCCCGGGAGAGTGGCTGTATTACAACCCGCGGCTGAGAAGAATAATCATGACCGACACGAGGAGATGCCAGGGCCTCCTGTATATGAACCCATCCGTTGAACTTCGATATGAGACTGAGAACGTGACGCTTGTTTCAGGCAGTTAGCCGCAAAATCCCTTGGAAGCGGGAAACGAAGGAGATGTTTATCATGAGTCCGATTGTCAGTTTCGTTGTGCCCTGCTACAAGCTCGCTCATTTGCTCGGCGAATGCATTGATTCGATTTTGAGCCAGACGTACGGCGATTTTGAAATCCTGATCATGGATGATTGCTCGCCCGATGACACAGAGAAAGTCGCTCAATCATTCTCGGATTCTCGCGTAAGACATGTACGCAATGAATCGAACTTGGGAAACCTCGCCAACTACAACAAAGGCATCAATCTGGCGAAGGGAAAATACATCTGGCTGATATCCGCCGATGATCGCTTGAGGCGGCCTTACGTCCTGGATCGGTATGTGCAATTCCTGGAGACTCACCCGACCGTCGGATACGTTTTCTGTCCGGCGGTACGGCTAGAGAACGGACAGGAAGGAGAGATTATTGGCTATTCGTATCGCGGGCCTCAGGATCAGGTTTACAAGGGGCGCCGGTTTCTGGCTGAAATCATCATTCGGGGCTCCGTTGTTGTCGCGGCATCGGGCATGGCGCGCAAAGAGTGCTATGAGAAGGTCAGTTTGTTTCCATTGGACTTACCCTGGGGTGGCGACTGGTATCTATGGAGTCTATTCGCGCTTCACTATGATGTCGCCTACCTTGCGGAGCCGATGGTTAACTACCGGCGGCACGCGCTAAGTATGACCGATGAACTGGTATCGCAACACCCCCGGAATTGTGCTGATAGCGACGTAGAGGTCCCAAGGCGCATTCTCAAGAGCGTAGAGGAGGCGGGTGCAACCTCGCTTGTGAAGACGTGCAGGATCGCGATTGCGAATCAGTATGCCAATAACCTGGCTTCTCGGAAGTACAAGTCCTCGATGTCATTCCATCAATACACCATGTCCCTGGAGGACTTCGACAAATCGTTGCGAATCGTCGCCCGTGGCTCTGACGAGGCGAAATTCATTCGCGTACGGGCATATGCCACCGCGGCGGATTTGTGTTATTGGCAGGGTGATTTTGATCGGGCTCTAGAGTTCTATAGGCTAGCAGTTCGCGAAGATCCGGGCCTGGTAACGATATGGATCAAGTATCTTCTCCTCGGCCTGGGGCACGCGGGGATCCGCTTCCGTTCAAGCATGCTAGCGCTGCGACAGGCGATCAAAAGAGCGAGGCCGTGAGGCGGTCTGCCTAGTCTTTCCAAATCTTCTTTTGCTTATCGGGACGAGTGGTGGCGGAAAGCGCGATTTGGACGGCCTCTAAACGAGACCAGCGGGTGCAGATGAAACGCCTTTGGTGGACAGCAACTGTTTTCCGAAAGGATCGGCAACGGTAGATATGAAACCGCTCCGAATTTGCTTGGTTAGCGGAACCTACCCACCCGCACACTGTGGAGTTGGGGACTACACAGAATTGCTAGCCGAAGCTCTTGTTGTGCGGGGCGCTGAAGTTTCAGTGATTACATCATCTTACTTGGGTGTCCAGCCGACTCACGGCAGTAATCCCACGGTTTTACCCATTGTAAGCAGTTGGGCGCTGGTGGGAGCGCTGAAAGTCTCGCACGACATCATGCAGACCCGGCCGGACATCGTTCACTTCCAATTCCCGACGACCGAATACTCCTCTCATAGGCTGTTCGATCTGTTGGTGCCGATATTGAGACTATGGCCGAGACGAGCCAAATTAGTAGTTACACTACATGAGGCAATCAGCGTCAGGAAAAGTTTCGTGCCTGGCCTCTTCAGGCCTCTTCGTCACTGGCTATCTGGTGTGTGGGCCAACGCCATCGTGGTCGTGGATCAGTCTTACCGAGACAAGTTTTCGGGCGCCTCTCGTCGGATGCAAGAGATACCCTGCAAGGTCATTCCGATTGCATCGAATATTCCCGTTTCACAAATGAAATCAGATGATCTTCAGAAACTGCGAGAACGGACTGGAATCGCCAAAAACACCATACTTCTCAGCTATTTCGGATTTATCCAGCAACGCAAAGGTTTTGAGCAGGTCCTTGAGGTTCTGAGTGTGCTTAGGAATCGGAAGATTTGCGCAGAACTGATCGTCTTAGGCGAACTAGCCGAGAACAATCCATACCATCGAGAATTGCTAAGGCGTATAGAGCATGATCAACTTGATCGATTTGTGAAAGTGCTCGGCCATTTGGATCGTCACGCTGTTTCTAACTGCCTTGCAATGTCTGATGTGTGTGTCCTGCCCTACATCGAAGGAGTCCATCCGAAAAGGGGGAGCTTCCTAGCGGCGGCCCAACATGGAATCCTCACGGTGACAACGAGCACGGCGAAAAACGGGCTGTTCCCCGATGAGAATGTTTATTATGTAATGCCCGGCGACGTCGAAGAAATGGCCAAAGCAATTCAACTCTACTCCGGCAGGAGAGTGCCAATCGGCTCTTTCCCGTGGCCAAGTTGGACGTCGGTTGCGGATGAGCACCTCGAACTGTTCTATGGGATGCTGCCCAATGTCGGTAGGACGGTATGCTCGTTAAGCCGTCCGCGGAACTGCTAAGGAGACCGAGCTTCGACAGGTCGCCTCTTTGGAACGCGCAGCATGGCTCGAAAACTGCCCGCGGGCCGGCAGATGCACCTCTCTACCGACGCCTTCCGGGAAGTACAAATCTCTTCCACGTTAGGGAAATCGCGTAGGCCGCCTGCTGCATCCCGGTATCTAAGTGGACCATTCCCCAACATCGTTCAAAGCCGTATCTATTTGATGTAGGGCTACTTATCGTTCAGCCTAATGCCTTTGCCCTAGGGACAGATTGGCATAAGCCTTGCCTTAGCAGCATTAAAGCTCGGGCGATTTTCTGCCCTCCGAGGTAAAAACATCGTGATTCGCATTGGCCTGATTGGTGTCGGCTATTGGGGTCCTAACCTGGTCCGCAGCTTCAATGAACTGGACGACGCACGGGTTGTGGCCTGTTCCGATCTTTCGCAGGATCGGCTCGGCAAGATCGCGAAGCGTGTGCCCGGGATTAAGTGCACGACGAATTACGAAGACCTTCTCAACGACAATGAGGTCGACGCGGTCGTAATTGCGACTCCCGTTTCCACGCACTTTCCTATCGCCAAGGCAGCCCTGGAACACGGCAAGCACGTAATGATTGAAAAGCCTTTGGCGGACTCGGCGGAAAATGCTCTTGCGCTGGTTAACTTAGCAAAGAAGGTCGACCGGATTCTCATGGTCGATCACACTTTCATCTACACGAGCGCGGTGCGCAAGATTCGCGAACTGATGGACTCGGGCGATCTTGGCGACGTGCTGTACTTCGATTCGATTCGCGTAAATCTAGGTCTTTTTCAGAAAGACATTAATGTCATCTGGGATCTCGCGCCACACGATCTTTCGATCATGGACTATATCCTTCGCGCCGAGCCCATCGCTGTTTCTGCGACCGGTGCAAGCCACGCCGGGAACAATATCGCCAACATCGCGTATATGACCCTTCGGTTCTCCAACAATCTTCTCGCGCACTTCCATGTGAACTGGCTAGCCCCGGTAAAGATCCGCCGGACACTGATTGGCTGCTCGAAGAAAATGATCGTTTACGACGACATGGAGCCTACCGATAAGGTTCGCGTGTACGACAAAGGGATTACTATCAACGGCTCGCCGGAGAAGAAGTATCAGACGCTGGTGGGCTACCGCACCGGCGACGTCCTGATTCCGAAGATTGACGCTACCGAAGCGTTGCAGCGTGTGGCACAGGAATTTGCAGATTCCATTAATCAAAATCGCGCTCCGCTGACCGATGGAATAGCGGGTTACCGCGTGGTATGCCTGCTGGAGGCTGCGCAGAAATCGCTTGAGGCCAACGGCCAGGAAGTGTTGCTGAAAAAATGGAATGCGGCGGAAGAGGCTTCCTCAAACTTGGTGCCGGTGGGGAGCTGATTCGTGGATTTTTGCCGGATTGCTTCCGATGTGAAGCTGGGAAAGGACGTTAAGGTTTTTTCTTTCGTGAATCTTTACGGATGCACCATTGGAGACAACTCCAAAATCGGCGCTTTCGTGGAGATTCAGAAGAACGCGGTGATCGGGAATAACGTGAAAGTGTCCAGTCACACATTCATCTGCGAAGGCGTGAAGATCGAAGACGACGTCTTTGTCGGGCACAACGTTTCGTTCATTAATGACAAGTATCCTCGATCGGCGAACGCCGACGGATCGTTGCAAACCGAAGCGGATTGGGCGGTGGTGCCGACGATAGTCAAGAAGGGCGCTTCGATCGGCACGAGCGCGACGATTCTTTGCGGTGTGATCATCGGAGAAAACGCGATTGTGGGCGCGGGAAGTGTGGTGACGAAGGACGTTCCTGCGAACACTGTGGTGGCGGGAAATCCCGCTCGTGTGTTGCGCAAAATCGGTTGATCGAGAACCGCGATTAATTTGGCCTTAGGGAAACGCTCGAGGTAGCACGGGAGCCGCACTTATGTCTGTACTGACCGACCAGAAAGGCTTGACGAAGACGCGCGAAGTCATAGCGACTTTTGGCCGTAAGGAAGTGCAGCCAGATCCCGCTTGGGAATTGGATTTCGCGGCCTCTCTCAAGGAAAAGAATTCTCTCCAACAGCTTCACGAGTTCTACTCGCGTCATCGTGAGGGCGAAGCGGATTTCGATTATCTGATGCGCAGGGTTCTGGTGCGGGCCATGTGCAAGCATGCCGGGCACGCGTTGCAGGTCGGACCTGGCGTGGTCTTCAAGCACCTGGAAACCATGGAATTCGGCGATGCCGTGTTCATCGGGGCGCAGGCGATGATCCAGGGCCGCTTCGACGGAAATTGCAGGATCGGCAATCACGTGTGGATTGGTCCGCAGGCCTATTTCGACGCGCGGGCGCTCGAGTTGTGCGATTACGTGGGCTGGGGGCCTGGCGCCAAACTGTTGGGTTCGACGCACACCGCTGAGCCGGCGGACGTGCCGATTATCGCTACGAGCCTGGTGATCAAGCCAGTGGTGATTGGCTACGGAGCGGACGTGGGCATGAACGCCAGCATTCTTCCCGGAGTGCGTGTGGGCGCGAACGCCATCGTTGGAGCGGGAGCGGTGGTCACGCAGGATGTGGCCGACTTCGCAATCGTTGCTGGTGTGCCGGCGAAGTTCTTACGTTCGCGACTTGCCGAATAGTTTTGATCGATTCTTGCAGTCCCAGCGGTTCCACAAAAGGAGCAAAGCAAGAAATGAGCAGACTCGAAGGAAAGAGGGCTCTTATCACCGGCGGGGCGGGGTTGATTGGCTCGCACATCGCCGACCTTCTGATCGCGGACGGTGTTCCGGAAATCGTGATCCTGGACAATTTCACTCGCGGTCGGCGCGAAAATATCGAATCCGCCCTGGCGACAGGCCGCGTACGCATCGTTGAGGGGGACATCCGCGATCGGGGGCTGGTGAACGACGCGATGGAAGGGGTGGATGTGCTCTTTCATCAGGCGGCTATCCGCATTACCCATTGCGCGCAAGATCCCCGGCTCGCTCTCGAGGTCCTGGTCGATGGAACGTTCAACGTTCTGGAGGCGGCCGTTCAGGCTGGGGTCAAGCGCGTTGTGGCGGCGTCGTCCGCTTCGATCTACGGTCTTGCAGAGGATTTTCCGACAACGGAAAAGCATCATCCGTACAACAATCGTACCCTCTACGGAGCTGCAAAAACGTTTAATGAAGGCCTGTTGCGGTCTTTCAACGACATGTACGGGCTAAATTATGTGGCCCTTCGCTATTTCAACGTGTATGGCCCCCGCATGGATATTTACGGTGCGTACACCGAAGTGTTGATTCGTTGGATGGACCGCATCGCGTCGGGAAAGCCGCCGATTATTATGGGCGATGGCCGCCAGACGATGGACTTCGTGTTCGTCGAGGATATTGCCCGTGCAAATCTCCTGGCCGCAAAGTCGAAGGTTTCCGATGAAGTCTTCAATGTGGCTAGCGGCATGGAAATCAGTCTCGCGGAGTTGGCGGACTCTCTTTTGCGGGTCATGGGTTCTAACTTGAAACCCGAATACGGTCCGGCTCGGACGGTGGCCGCAGTTTCGCGGCGCCTGGCTGAGACGAAGAACGCGCGCAATCGCATCGGCTTCGAAGCCCAGGTGAATCTTGATGAAGGACTGCGTCGCCTGGTGACCTGGTGGCAAGCAAATTACGCCGCCGAAGCAGCTCAGGCCTGATGAGAAGCCTGCAACACAGGCGACTTTGTATTGTTCCGTTTAACTGTGATTACTGCATTCGAGAGAGAGCATGAGTACGAGCACACCTGAAAAGCATTTCATACCAATTGCCAAACCGTTTATCGGTGCGGAGGAAGAAACTGCGGTGCTGGAAACTCTGCGCAGCGGATGGCTTAGTCAAGGACCTCGGGTTGCGGAATTCGAGAAGCAGTTTGCGGCCTACGTTGGAGCGAAGCACGCCATAGCTGTTTCTTCATGTACGACGGCGCTGCACCTCGCGTTTCTCGGGGCGAATATTCAAGCGGGTGACGAAGTGATCTGCCCGAGTCTTTCGTTTATTGCCACGGCTAATTCCATTCGCTATGTAGGGGCTCGGCCCGTTTTTGTCGACGTCGATCCGGTTACTTTCAATTTGGATCCTGCGAAACTCGAAGCGGCGATCACGCCGCGCACCCGTGCCATCCTCGCTGTTCATCAGATCGGCTTGCCGGCGGCGATGAACGAAATCAACGAGATCGCCCAACGCCGCAGTTTGCTGGTGATCGAGGACGCCGCGTGCGCTATCGGTTCCGTCTACCATGGCAAGCGGATCGGTGCGCCACATAGCTTGATGGCATGCTTCAGTTTCCATCCGCGGAAGATCCTGACCACCGGTGAAGGTGGCATGATTACCACCGAAGACGCTCAAATCAATGAGCGCCTGCGCCGCTTGCGCCAACACGCGATGGATGTCTCGGACGTCGCGCGACACCAGTCTAAGAACGTGATCCTGGAGCGCTACGACGAAGTCGGCTACAACTTCCGAATGACGGACATGCAGGCCGCGGTTGGACTTGTACAGCTAGGCCGGGTGGAAGGGTTCATCCGACGCCGGAGAGAGTTTGCCGCGGTTTATACCGAAGCTCTTTCAGAATACGAGTGGTTGGTTCCACCTTCGGAACCGCAAGGCCTGCGTCATAACTATCAGTCCTACATGGTCCGGCTCAAAGGTAGGTCTCCGATTTCGCGTGATGACCTGATGCAAGCGCTCCTAGATCGCGGAGTATCCACGAGGCGCGGGATCATGGCTGCACACCGGGAGAAGCCGTACTTTTCAAATCGCACGGATTCTATGCTCCCGGAAACCAATTCCGCGACCGATAACTGCATTATTCTGCCGCTCTTCCACCAGATGAGCGAGGAGGACCAGAACCACGTAATCGAGGGCTTCCGGGAGGTCCTCCGCGGGAAATAATGCCGAGATTTTAAGGCGAGAAATTGCGGGCCCTACAGGAAACCCTTTGCACACTTTTAGAGGTACGTTTCCAGAGTTATTGAGAGCATTTCGGTCGATTTTGCACATCCTTAATATTGGATTGCTTTTTAACATAAACAAGTCCCTTGTTTACAGCGACTTAAAAGAGACAGTAGGTCAATGCACCGCGCGTGCCCGAGCGCAAAATTCGGCCACGAACTTGCTGCCTATTGGATAGTGGGCGTGTGCGCCTGTTGATCGACGATCCGCGCGATAACGTGAACCGCTGAAACGCAAATACTTCGTCGGATTTGGGCTTGTGCACATTGAGCGGAGAGGCTAAATGAACCATAAGAATGCGCCAGTCACGACCGGTTTTCGTACATCGAACCCTGAGTGCCCATGCCTTGATACAAGGCCTTCTCATGGACGCTCGTTCCCTCTTTCGCTTGGTGTAGTTCTGTTCGCGCTCTTCCTGGGCAGCGTCCGGACCGTGTCCGCTCAGACCTTCGGATGCTCGCCTGCCATGGCCAACGACATCGTCTGCGAAAACTCCAAAACCGGTAATCCGTCAAGTGAATGGGATGTCTCGACGGGGGACCAAGGCGATCCGACGATTCAAGGATTTGCAACGACGATCAGCGTGAACCAGGGGCAAACCGTTTACTTCAAAATCGACAGCACCGCGAAAGCTTACACGATCAACATATATCGCATGGGCTATTACGGGGGAATGGGCGCACGGAAGGTAGCCTCCATCACTCCTTCAGCCCAATTGCCTCAGACGCAACCTGCTTGTGTAACAGATTCCACAACGGGCCTGGCCGACTGTGGCAACTGGGCCGTCTCGGCATCATGGGCGGTGCCCTCCAATGCGACTTCCGGAATCTATTTCGCGCACCTGATACGGACCGACACGGGCGGCGACAGTCACATCGTGTTTATTGTTCGAAATGATTCGAGCCATTCCGACGTCCTCTTCCAGACTGCCGACGAGTCGTGGCAGGCATACAACCCTTATGGCACCGGTGGTTACAGCCTGTATGGCGACCAAGACACTTTCAATCTCGGCTATCGCGCTTACAAGGTTAGCTATAACCGCCCGTTCTGGACGCGCGGCTTTAGTTTCGAAGCCGCGACTTGGGTATTTGGCGCGGAATTCCCCATGATTCAGTGGCTCGAGTCCAACGGCTACAACGTAACGTATACCACGGGACTGGATCTCTCCGTTTCCGGCAGCTTGATCACGAACCACAAGATTTTCATGGACACGGGACACGATGAGTATTGGTCTGGGCCGCAGCGCGCTAATGTTCAAGCTGCTCTCAATGCCGGTGTGAACATGGGGTTTTTCAGCGGCAATGAGATGTTCTGGAAGACTCGATGGGAACCCAGCATTGATGGCACAAACACGCCCAATCGCACTTTGGTTTGCTATAAGGAAACCCTAGCTTTTGCGAAAATCGATCCAGACGATCCTCCTACCTGGACAGGTACGTGGCGAGATCCGAGTTTCAGTCCTCCCGCGGACGGCGGCAAACCAGAGAATGCGCTTACCGGCACCATTTTCATGGTGAATGGTCCGGCAACGGATAATAATGGAAGCCTTTCGATCAACGTTCCCGCTGCAGACGGCAAGATGCGCTTCTGGCGTAACACGGCAATCGCGTCCCTTGCGCCCAACACGACCTACACTCTGCCAGCTGGGACACTTGGCTACGAGTGGGATGTTGATGCGGATAACGGGGCGCGTCCCGCTGGAGCCTTCGACCTATCTACAACGACCGACACGCTGACCACTGATTATCTGTTGGATTGGGGGGCCACTTACGGTGCAGGAACCGCTACGCACCGCCTGGTGATGTATCGGGCGGGCAGCGGCGCACTTGTGTTTGGCGCTGGCACGGTTCAATGGTCGTGGGGCTTGAATTCGAATCACGATAACCCGTTCTTCGACACGAACTCAAATCCCGACGCGAACATGCAGCAGGCGATGGTCAATCTGTTTGCCGACATGGGTGTACAGCCCGCCACGCTGCAGGGTGGTCTGGTTCCTGCGACGAAATCCATCGATGCCACGCCCCCAACGTCTAAAATCGCGTCACCTGCAAACGGCGCAGTGGTCAGTGCGGGAGGCCCCATTACGATCTCCGGAACTGCCGTTGATTCCGGAGGTGGCGTTGTTGGCGGGGTGGAAGTGTCAGCTGACGGTGGCAATACGTGGCATCCTGCAGCTGGTCGGGCCTCTTGGACGTATTCATGGACACCAAGCGCGCTCGGTGCCACAACCATCCGCTCCAGGGCCACAGATGACAGCGGCAATATAGAAACGCCTTCCGCTGGCAACGCGATCACTATTGGGGCCCACGATTGTCCGTGTGACGGATGGAACGCCTCGTCGACGCCTGGTACGGCGGATAGCGGTGACGGCAGTTCTATCGAAGTCGGAGTGAAGTTCCGTGCAGATTATAGTGGGTACATTACCGGAATACGTTTTTACAAGAGTTCCGCGAATACCGGCACGCACGTCGGAAATCTCTGGACCACCGGCGGATCCTTGCTAGGCAGTGCCACTTTCACCGGCGAGTCAGCCTCAGGCTGGCAGCAGGTGAATTTCCCGACGCCCATCGCGATTACCGCCAATACTGTCTACGTCGCCTCTTATTTCGCGCCAAATGGGCACTATTCCGCGGATTCTTTTTTCTTCGAAACAAGCGGAATCGATAATCCGCCGATTCACCTGCTTCAGAATGGCGTTTCTGGCGGCGACGGTGTCTATAGCTACAACTCTGCCAGCATTTTCCCGACCCAAACGTATAATTCGACGAATTACTGGGTCGACGTTGTATATATCCCCGGTTCGTCGATGCCCGGCGCTCCTCCGGCTTTGCTTGCTGAACCGCAAGCTTTATCGTTCTCGGCTTTTATTGGGCTTCCCAATCCACCTAGCCAAGCCATCTCTGTCTATAATCAGGGCAGCAGCGTAATCAACTGGACCGCTCAAACCTCCGCATCCTGGCTGATGGTATCGCCTACTTCCGGAAGCACACCGGCAACCTTAAACATTTCCGTAAATCCTTCTGGCCTTACGGCCGGAAATTACTCCGGCACAGTCACAATCACCGGCTCGGGTTCCACTCAGACGGTCACCGTGGCGCTAAGCGTATCCAATCTCTTCCTGAACTCGAACTTTGCCACCTCAGATATGGAAGGTTGGGTACCTTCCCCGCTCGGCTTGGCAGCGAACTGGTCGATCGGTAATTCCACCTTGAACTACAGCGGCGGTGGACCCACGCAGCTCTACGCGGGTAATTCGGCCTGGACCAATTACTCCGTCAGCGCGACATACAAGCTGGGCACGCTTTTGGATTATCCTGGCGGCATCCGCGGGCGCATCAATGCCTCTACGGGAGCGAGCTACATAGCGTGGCTGTATCCGGCGACCGGTTCTGTACGCCTCTTCAAGAACACAACGTGGAGTATCGATACGGGCAGCCTGGTGCAATTAGGCATTGCTAGTGCAGCATTCGACACGACGAACTTCCACACACTGCAAATGTCATTCGCGGGCAGCCAGATTGAGGTGTTCTTAGATGGAAACCTCCTTATCAACGTTACCGATACGGCTAATACGTCCGGCTACGTTGCGCTGGATGTCTACAATCAGCCGATTAGCTTTTCACAAGTGTTGGTGACCTCGACTTCGACGAACACCGGTTCCTATTCGACTTCGCCGACTTCGCTGACGTTTAGCACCAATTACCTGACGGCGAACCCCGCGGCTCAGACGGTTCAGGTTACGAGCAGCGCCTCTGCCTTGGCTTGGACTGCCATCAGCACCGCGAGCTGGCTTACGGTTTCTCCGACAAGCGGGGTTTCCCCCGCGACTTTGACGGTTGGCGTCAATTCGTCGACCTTAAGCCCAGGAACGTACACTGGCGTTGTGCAAGTCGTTTCGTTGGGCGCAGCCGCGACAACCCAACAGGTGCCGGTCACACTCACGGTGATTGCTCCTCCGCCTTCTCTTGTGGTCTCGCCGGCTTCGATGAGCTTTGCCGCTCTTTCCGGGCAGTCGGCTCCGCCTGCGCAATCCCTGTCGGTTACCAATGGCGGCGGTGGCGGTTTTAACTACAGCGTCACCGCAAGCGCTTCTTGGATCACAGTATCTCCCGCGTCTGGTGCGGAGCCCGGTGCTGTCTCTGTCGGCGTCAATCCGGCAGGGCTGGCCGATGGCACTTACTCCGGAACCATCACGGTAACCGCCACCGGTATCACCAATTCTCCGACGACTGTTCCGGTCACCCTCGAGGTTCTGACGCAGGATATGGCCGAGAACTTCAGCGACCTTGGAGATGGCTGGATCGTCTCTCCCATGGGGAACGCCGCCGGATGGTCAGCTTCAAACGGCGTTTACACATATAACGGTTCAGGTTTGAGTCAAACCTGTGCCGGAAACACTGCGTGGTCCAATTACGTGTTTGACAGCAACATTCAACTGTCAAGCCTGGGTAACTGGCCGGGCGGAGTGCGCGGTCGCGTTAACCCCGCAACCGGCGCCGGCTATGCTGTGTGGCTCTACCCAGCATCCGGGTTGATCGTTCTCTATCGCGACGCGGTCTGGAACATAAACGATTCGAGTCTCACGCTACTCGGCTCGGCTGCGCTTTCCTATAACACGACCGCATCGCACGACCTAACCTTGGCTTTTAGCGGCAGCCAGATTACCGTGTCTTGGGACGGCAAAGTTCTCATCACCGCAACTGACGCAACTTACACTCAGGGGTACGTCTGTCTCGATACGGATAGCCAGCCGATCTCCTACTCGAACGTTCGCGTCGCGAGCACGCAACCACAGGCTACGATCAGCAGCCCCTCCGCATCCGCGTTGACGTTCTCGGCAATGCCAGGCGCCGCACCCAAGTCTCAGGTGCTGAATGTTGCGGCGGGTGCCGCTACGACCACATGGGCGGTTACGGTCAATCAGCCGTGGTTGACTGCCACTGCCTCTTCTACGGTTACACCAGGTACTCTTACGGTCACCGCGAATCCTAGCGGTTTGGCTGAAGGAACGTACACCGGGACAGTGACACTCTACGTTCCAGGTGCCACCAATTCACCCTTGACTATTCCGGTGACGTTCGGTGTGAAGACAGCGGTAATGTCCGTGGCGCCTACTACCTTCAATTTCTTTGGTGCGATCGGGCTCAATCCGAGTCCCCAGAGCTTCCAAATCACGAACGCCGGTACCGGAGTCTTAAATTGGGCGGCCACGGCCCCAGAAAGCTGGGACGTGCTCAGCGCTGCTAGCGGTATCGCGCCTACGACGATCAACGTTTCTCCTAGTACGAGTGGCTTGCCGACCGGGAGTTACACCGACACAATAACCGTTTCTTCGCCTGACGTTACCAACAGTCCTGCGCAGGTCTCCGTGTCTATGCTGGTGGGAAATCTGCTCTTCACCGACAATTTCTCAGCGGGATCGGGTAACTGGACGGTTGGACCGCTCGGGTTTAATTCCGGGTGGTCAGTGGCGAATGACCTGTACACGTACAATGGTGGCGGTCCCACACAGTCGTATGCGGGCAGCACCAACTGGACGGACTACACTGTCGGCGTTGACGTGAAACTTGCGTCGCTTTCGAACTACCCCGGCGGTATCCGCGGCCGGTTCAACACGTCCACGGGTTCCGGCTATGCCATCTGGATGTATCCTGCTCAGGGCTTGTTGCGCCTCTATCGCGTGGACCAGTGGAACATCGACGCCTCGAACGCACTGTTGGCGACATCGGCTCCTTTCGTCATGGATACTAACACCCACAACCTCAGGCTGTTGTTCGAGGGCTCGACGATCTACGTCTACTACGACTATGTTCTGGTTATTACGGCCACCGACAGCACCTATACGCAGGGCGCGGTCGCTCTGGACGTTTCCAATCAACCCATAAGCTTCACTAATGTGACGGTTATCTCGGCGCCGTAGACCAGCACTTCGGTCGGCAAAGCGCGGAAGCGGCGAGAGGATCTGTGTCTTTACAGATACCTCTGGTCTGCTCCCCTCAGTTCGCAGGAAAGTGTATATGATTCTGCGGAACGAGGAGGAGTGTCATGTCGAAGGGCAAGAACCGTTGCGCGCGCGGCTGGTAGAGTTGGCGCGAGAGAAGCCGCGCTTCGGTTATCGCCGCCTCCACATTCTGCTGGTTCGCGGCGGCCAGCATGTGAATCACAAGC
>Ga0335078_10001163_pt1 | contig 39888 bp, 35 predicted proteins | sample Lox_Sample_32_FD_206711 | JGI IMG/M metagenome (GOLD analysis project Ga0335078, IMG submission 206711) | Soil microbial communities from Loxahatchee National Wildlife Refuge, Florida, United States - Lox_Sample_3.2 | ecosystem: Environmental > Terrestrial > Soil > Wetlands | place: USA... | reverse complement strand
TCGGTTTCGCGCGCGAGGTCACGCTGCACAGACCGATCGATCCGAGCTTGCGCGCGTGGCGCACGGTGAAGGCGATTCGATGGGCGACGCTCGCCGAGCTCGCGCCCGTCGAGTCGCTCTTGCACGACAACCTCCGCGGCGTCACGCGACTCCACGGCGCGCCGACGCGCACCGTCGCGCATTTCTTCGCGCGGTGCGGGTCGCGCGCGTTCGAGGTGATCGAAGCGCGCGGCGCGCTCGAGCCGTTCGAGTCGTGCGAAGCGGAGATCGATCGGCTCGCGGTGCGCGGCGGCGCGGCGACGCGCACCGAAGCGACCTTTCGCGCGCTGCCCGTCCGCGAGGTGCTCGAGTGGTTCGCGCGCACGCGCCTCCGCGGCCGCGTGAGAACGCTCGATGTCGACGCGTTCGACGCGCACGCTCTCGCGGACGCGATCGCCGCGATGCGCGCCGACGCGACGCTCGCGAGCATTTGGCTCCGCCCGACGGAGCTCGCCGCGTTCGTCGGGCCGTCGGTGCTGCGCCCGCGCCACTGGGAGCTTCGCGTCTCGCGCGACGAGCGCGGCGATCCGAGCGTCGTCGACGCGACGTGGCACGGGACGGCGTTCCGCGACGCGCGCGGTCAACCGCCGCTCGCGTCGGAGCTCGCCGCGCTCGACGACGACGCGCTCACGCGCTTTTCGTTCCACGAAGAAGCCGAGCTCACCGATCGCGCGCGCGCGGATCTCCACGCGTCGATCGCGCGCGCGCTCGCCAAACAGCGCAAGCTCAGTTCACGCCCTGAACCTGCGAGTTCGTGATCGTGATGCTCTTCGCGTTCGTTCCGACGGCAGTCCCCGCGTTCGTGACGCTCCCGGATTGCACGTTCGTCCAGTGGCCGCCGGTGTTGCCTTCGATCTTCGAGTCCGTGATCGTGAGCGTGCCGCTGAAGTCGTCGCTCGTGAAGAAGATGCCGCCGCCGAACGCGTTCGTGCCCGCCGCGTTGTTCTCGATGTCGTCGCCGCACACGACGATGTTGAACCCGTCGCCGTCGCCGTAGAGCGCGCCGCCGTTTCCGCCCGAGCCGATTTCGTTTTGTCCGTTGTTCATCACGGAGCATTGGCTCGGATCGTCGTTGTTCGCGTCGTGACCCGTCGCGGTGTTGTTCGTGACGAGGCTGTTGTAGACGTCGAGCTCGGCGTTGAGCGCGCCCACCGCGCCCGCGTTCGACGCCTCGTCGTTCGTGAACGTGCAGCCGACGATGAGCGCGCCGTTCTTGCTCCCGTTGATGTAGATGCCGCCTCCGCCGGTGTCCGGTCCGAGCGGCGCTGCGTGATCGTTCGTGAAGATCGAGTTGATGACGACGAGCTGACCGACGTCGAGCGCGTAGATCGCGCCGCCTTCGCCGTCGTCGTACCCCTGCGAGCACGGCGCGGGCGCGGGCGGAATCGCATCTTGCGGATTCGTCTTCGCGTTCACGAACGCGATGTTCTGCACGATGAGCGTGTTCGTGTTGGTGCGGTAGCCGTTGCTCTGCCATCGCAAAATCTCGAACGAGCTCTGACCGTCGAGCGTGATGAGCTTGCCGCCGTCGATCGTCGTGTTCTTCGTCGTCGGCAAGTTGAGCGTCGCGGTGATCGGGATCGTGACCGGCGATGGGCCGCAATCGAACGTGATGACTCCGCCGGTGGTGATGGCGGTGTTCAGCGCGGCGAACGTGCAGCTCGCGGGCGTTCCCGTTCCGACGACGGTGGTCGGCTTCGACGTGTCCGCGGGCTTCCCGAGATCGGGCACGCCCGCCGTGCACGATCCGTTCGGGTTGCCGGCGTTCCACGGCTCCGCTCCGCCGTCGGGGTTCGTCGTCGTCGTCACGTCGCTGAGCGACGCGTCGTTCGGCGGCGCGGCGCCGTCGGGATTGCTCGTCCCCGAATCGGGATTGCCGCTCCCGCCGCCGCCGCACGCGACCACGAGCGAGATCCACAAGAACGAAAGACGCATCGCAACCTCCCACGCGAATCCTAGCGCATGCGGATCGGTTCGATCAGTCCTGCGTCGCTCCGGCGGATCACGCCGTTCCGCCGCGCGCCGTCGCGATCGCGAATCGCCCCGAAAAATGGGCGAATCGCGCGTGGCATCGCGGTTGCAAAACCACGGAGCGGAGGCTCGAACAAGATGAAAAGGCGCTGGCTCGTTCTCGGTTGTGCGGGGGTTCTCGGCTGCAGCGCGGGCGGCGGCGACGGCGGCGACGCCGGCCCGACGACGGATGACGCGGGCAACGTCGCGACGAACGACGCGTCCACCGCGAGCGACGCGAACGCCACGAGCGACGGCGGCGCGAGCGACGCGTCGATCGGCGACGGCGGCGGCGTCTCTTCGAGCGGCGTCACCGCGTCGCCCACGTTCGGCATGACGGTGAACACGACCTCGAAATATCCGAGCGTGAGCTACGGGAGCCAGCGCATCTGGGATTCGCCGCCGTTCCAATGGGCGACGATGCAGACGGCCGACTGCTCCGACGTGAGCACGTGCGCGAACGGCTACGACGCAGGCAACCTGCAAGCGTTCGACGCGTACCTCGCCCAGCTCAAGACGAACGGCGTCTCGGACGTTTGGTACACGATGGCGCGCACGCCGCACTTCGCGACCTCCGCGCCGAGCGACGCAAACTGCAATTACTCGGGAAGCAACCAAGGCGGGCTCGGTCAGTGCGACCGCCCGAGCGATCTCGCCGCGGACGGCACCGGAACGAACCTCTACTTCCGAAAGTGGTATGCGTTCTTCGCGAAGCGCCTGAACGATCCCACCTACCTCACGACGCACGCGCACGTGCGCTACTGGGAGCCGTGGAACGAGCCGGACACGCAAGCGTTCTGGGGCGACGGATCGGGCGGACACGGCTCGTACGACGCGCTCGTGCGTTTGATGCAAGACACCGAGTGCTTGATCGTCGGCAGCGTCGGCACCGGCAAGATCACGAAGACCGGCGAGACGTGCGCGCAAGTGCAAGCGTCGGTCGGACTGAGCGGACCCATCGACGCGACGGCGATCGTCGTGAGCCCCTCGTACCACGCGAAGACCGCGTCGCTCTCGCAGTACCAAAACTTCCTCTACTGCAACAACTCGCCGAGCGTGTCGTGCACGTCGGGCGACGCGGGCGCGAAATCGATCATGGCGTTCAACCTGCACATGAAGCCGGGCGCGGAGTGCGTCGCGAACGGATCGAGCACCAACTGCACGACCGCGTCGTCCGTCGAGCCGTCGTACGCCGCGTACATCAAGAGCTTCGAAGGGATCTTGCAGACGGCGGAGCTCGACGCGTTCCACGCGGGCAGCGCGCCGCTCTTCGACGGCGAAGCGAGCTACTCGCCGACCGGGTTCGTCGCGCCGTTCGACGATCAGGACATGGCGGCGTCGTGGGTCACGCGCTTCTTCCTCTACGGCCGCTCGCTCGGCGTGATGGCGAACCAGTGGTACACGTGGGACGAGGTCTCGGGGAACAAGAAGGTCACGACCGCGTGGGACACGCTCTACGACGCGTGGGTCGGCGCGGACAGCGCGACGTGCTCGAACACGGGGACGATCTACACGTGCTCGTTCACGAAGAACGGCGCGTCGTTCGAAGCGATCTGGGACACGTCGCAGAGCTGCTCGAGCGGGACCTGCACCACGGCGAATCAGAGCGTCGACGGATCGTGGAAGACGTACCGCGATCTCACCGGCACCGCGACGTCCTGCGTGAGCGCGTGCAACGTGTCGAACGGACAAGTGCCGGTCGGCATCAAGCCGGTGCTGCTTTCGCAATAGAGGTATATTGCGATGCGTTGCGAAAGCTCGGCCGCTACGCGTTGCATGACGAGATCGCGTCGGGCGGGATGGCCACGGTCTATCTCGCCAGGCAGCACGGCGAGGTCGGGTTCGCGCGCGTCGTCGCGGTGAAGGTCCTCCACGCGCAGTACGCGAAGGAGGAGTCGTTTCGCGCGATGTTCCTCGACGAAGCGCGCCTCGTCTCTCGCATCCGGCACCCGAACGTGATCGCGACGCTCGACGTCGTCGAACAAGACGGCGAGCTCTTCTTGGTGATGGAGTACGTGCACGGCGAAGCGCTGTCGCGTCTCTTGCGCGCGGCCTCCGCGCGCGCCGCGACGGTGCCCATCCCGATCGCGGTGGCGATCGCGATCGACGCGCTCGAGGGTCTTCACGCCGCGCACGAGGCGACCGCCGAGGACGGCAAGGCGCTCGACATCGTGCACCGCGACGTCTCTCCGCAGAACCTCATCATCGGAGTCGACGGCGCGACGCACGTCGCGGATTTCGGGATCGCGAAGGCCGTGGGGCGCCTCGCGGAAAAATTCAGCGTGCAGCACACGGTCAAAGGCAAGGCCGGCTACATGGCGCCCGAGCAGATTCGCGGCAAGAGCGATCGACGCGCGGACGTCTTCGCGGTCGGCGTCGTCTTGTGGGAGACGCTCGCGCTCAAGCGACTCTTCACGGGCGACTCGTTCCTCGAGATCGTGACGAAGGCCGTGGACCGGGACGCGGAGCCGGTGACCGTCGCGCGCGCCGACGCGAGCCCGGAGCTCGCGGCGGTCGTCGCGAAGGCGCTGTCGCGCGATCCGTCGAAGCGGTTCGCGAGCGCGCGCGACATGGCGATCGCGCTCGAGAAGTGCGGACCTCGGGCGAGCGCGCGCGAAGTGAGCGAGTGGGTCGCGTTGCTCGCGCGAGACGCGCTCGCCGCGCGCCGCGCGCAGATCGAGCGGATCGAAACTGGACGCGATGAAACCGCCGCACCGCGCGCGGAAGGCGACGACCCGCACGACGCGAGCATCCCCGGGCTCGCGCCCGCGGGATCGACGCCGCGCGCGCGATCGTGGGCGTGGGTCGCGGCGCTCGCGTTCGTCATCGGGGCGGGCGCGGTGACGTTCGCGCTTCGTCGAGGCGCGGGCGATGCGCACGCGACGACCGCTCCACGCTCGACCGCCGATCCCACCGCGTCCGCCTCCAGCGCGCCGAGCGCGCCGAGCGTCTCCGCGAGCGCGTCGAGCGCGCCATCGTCGAGCGTCGCGCCCGTCGTTCCCGTCATCGCGACGACGCACACGCGCGTTCGTCGCGACGCCGCGCGTGACGCAGGTGCGTGCCATTGGGAGCAGCTGCCCGACGCGCAAGGGATCTTGATCCCGAAGAAGGTGTGTCCGTGAGGCGCGCGATGCTCGTCGCGATCGTCGTGCTCGCGGCGCGCGCGGCGCGCGCGGAAGACGACGCCGCGTGTCAGGAGGCGTACGTCGCGGGGCAGCGGCACTACAAGCTCGATCACGATCTCGTCACGGCGCGCGGCGAGCTCCTCACGTGCGCGAAGACGTGTCCCGACGAGCTCCGCGCGTCGTGCGGACGATGGCTCGAAGACCTCGCGCGCGAGATCCCGTCCATCGTCGTGCGCGCGCGCGACGCGCAAGGGCGCGACGTCGCCGCGACGGTCGATCTCGATCATCGCGCGATCGAAGGCTACGTCGACGGACAGCCCATCGAGCTCAACGCCGGGCCGCACGAGCTCACGATCCACCGCGCAGGACGACCCGATGTCGCCGAGGCGATCGTCGTGACAGCGGGTCAGAAGCTGCGCGTGATCGACGTGTGGACGGAGCCGCGCGCGATGCCCGCGTTCGTCGTGCGGAGGCCGGTGCCGACCGCGACGTGGGTCCTGCTCGCGACGAGCGGAGTCGCGCTCGCGTCGTTCGGCGTGTTCGCGACGTGGACGACGATCGAATTCTCGAAGACGAGCGCGTGCTCGCCGACGTGCGCGCCCTCCGCGAAGGACGACGGTTTCGACGCGAAGGCCGCGGTCGCGGACGTTTCGCTCGGCGTCGCGGCGACCGCGTTCCTCGCCGCCGGCGTGTTCTACCTCACGCGTCCGACGATCCGCGTCGAGCAACGCGTGTCGGCGGCGCCGTGGCTCGTCGCGCGAGGCGCGGGCTTCGGCTTGTCCGCGACGTTCTAGTCCGCGTCGTGCGTCACGGCTTCGGCGCGCGCACGATCGCGCTGCCCAGCGCGACGTAGACGTGCGACGCGTCGACCGCCATCGCGAGCGGCGCTCCGCCGACGAGCTGCGCGCAGCTCGACGCGTCGAGCGCCGGTCCGCACACCTCGAGGTCTTGCGTGAGCCAATAAAATCCGACGCCGTCGCTCGCCACGCCGCTCGCGCTCGGGCCGCTCGTCGCGGTGCTCTGCGGGTCGCACGGCGACGCGCGATCGTAGAGCGGGTTCGGCGATGCCGAGCTGATCGCGTAGAACGGGGTCCCCGCCGAGCCCGTCGCGATCGCGTGGAGCGCGGTCGTGTTGCTTGCGATGCCCGCGCCGACGGTGCACGACTCGCCGCCGTCGAACGCGAACCGCGCGACTCCGAGCGGCGCCGAGCCGAGGATGGTCACGCCGAGTTGATCGACGGCGACGTCGTGCGTGGCGGCCGACTGCGACGCGGTGAGGAGCGTCGTCGTCCCGTCGCTCCACGTCTGCACGCCGCCGACCGGACCTTGGCCCTCGAGGATCCACGCGAAGTGCGTCGCGTCGGCCGCGAGCTTTGGGTACGAGCCGATCGTCACGTCGGGCACGGTCGCGGCGGCGCTCGACGACGAGGTGCTCGATTTCCACAATCGGTTGCCCGACGTCCACGCGATCCATGCGCTTCCGTCGGTGACGATCGCGTCGACCGTGCCGGTTCCCGTCCCGGGCCACCACACGCTCGCGTTCGTGCCGTCGAGGTTGGCTGCTTTGATGACGCCGCCGACGCCGTAGAAGATCTGCGCGTCGGTCACGGCGAGCGAGAGCACGCTCGCGTCTTCGGTCACGATCGTCGCGCCGGCGCTTGCGTCGCCCGCGTCGTTCCCGGTGCTTTCGGTCGCTTGAAACCGATTGTCGTAGTCCGAGTACGCGATCAAGCACGCGGTCATCGCGCTCGCGAGCGCGAGTGCGGCGAGGCTCGCGGCGAAGACGCGCATCGTACGTTTTTACATCTTTTTCGGCGGGCGGGCACGCGCGCGGAGCAACCGGAAATAGCGCGTGGCGATCCCCGCTGCCTCCGCGGCGCGCTGCACGCTCCCGCCGTGCGCGTCGAGGATGCGCGCGAGGTACTCGCGCTGGAACGCGTCGACGACGCGCTGGCGCGCTTCGACGAACGGAAGATCGAATCGCGCGGAGGTCTGCCAGCCGTCTTCGTCGTGCGCGTCGGGCGCGTCCGGCGCGTTGTCGACCTCGATGCGCCGCTCGAGATCGCCGAGCGCGATCTCGCGCACGACCGCGTTGCGCAGCTCGCGCACGTTGCCCGGCCACTCCGCGCGCATCCAATCGGCGAGCACTTGCGGCGGGATCGCGCGCGCGGTCGCGCCGGCCTCGATGCAAAAGTGCTCGAGGAGCGCGATCACGTCGCCGCGCCGTTTGCGCAGCGGCGGGAGCTCCACGCGCCCGATCGCGAGGCGATGGAACAAGTCGTCGCGGAAGCGTCCCTCTTGCACGAGCGTCTCGACGTTGCGGCGCGTCGCGGAGACGACGCGCACGTCGCACCGAATCCACCGATCGCTTCCCACGCGGCGCACCTCGGAGCGCTCGAGCGCGCGGAGGAGCTTCGGCTGCAAATCGAGCGGCAGATCCCCGATCTCGTCGATGAAGAGGGTGCCGCCGTGCGCTTGCTCGAAGAGCCCGCGGCGCTGCGCGACGGCGCCCGTGAACGCGCCGCGCTCGTGACCGAAGAGCTCGCTCTCGAGGAGCTGCGCGGCGACGGTCGTGCAATCGAAGACGACGAACGGTCCGCTCTTGCGCGCGCCTTCGGCGTGAATCGATCGCGCGACGACCTCTTTTCCCGTGCCCGTTTCGCCTTCGATCAACACGGGGACGTCGATCTGCGACAGGCGCGCGAGGAGCGGAAAGAGGCGTCGCATCTCGCGGCTCACGCCGCGGACGTCGCCGAACGCGATCTCCGTCGCGATGCTCGCGGGCTTCGCGTCTTCGACGCGCTCGACGTGCAGGCGCGACGCGCCGACCGTGACGATCTCGCCGCCTTCGAGGAGCGCCTCGATCACGCGGAACGCGCCGACGTACGTGCCGTTGCTCGAGTCGAGATCGCGCACGCGCAAGCGGCTGCCGACGATTTCGATCTCGAGGTGACGCCGCGAAACGGTCGCGTCCGCGAGGCGCAGCGCACACACCGGGCTCTGCCCGACGAGCAGCGTCGCGCTCCCGTCGACGACGACGCGCGCGCCGCGATCGGGTCCGTCGATCACGCTCACGCGAAACACCGCCTCCGCCGCGGGCGACATCTCGAGCGCAGAGAGGACGGTGCTTTGCTCGTCTTCGAACCCGGTCACGCCTTCATCTTATGTCACGCGGAGCGTGATCTCGACGATCGCCGGCGCGACGCCGAAGCGAGCATGCGCTTCATGCAACGGCTCAATCGCGGCGCCACCTCCTAAGAACTCGCGGCCAGATGTGCTATTCCGCGCATTCCCGATGCAATTCACGCGCGCATTGATCCCCACGCTGAAAGAAGCTCCGCAAGACGCGACGAGCGCGAGCCACGCGCTCCTCCTTCGCGGCGGTTACATCCGTCGCGTCGGCGCCGGCATCTACGATTTTCTCCCGCTCGGTCTCCGCGTGCTCCGCAAAGTCGAGCGCATCGTGCGCGAGGAAATGGATCGCGCGGGCGCGCTCGAAATCCTGATGCCGGTGCTCTTGCCCGGCGAGCTCTACAAAGAGACGGGGCGCTGGGATCTCTACGGTGAAGTTCTGTTCCGCCTGAAGGATCGCAAAGGCGGCGATTACAACCTCGCGCCGACGCACGAAGAGGTCGTCACGGACATCGCGCGCCGCGAGATCAAGTCGTACCGCGACATGCCGAAGAACCTCTACCAAATCCAAACCAAGTTCCGCGACGAGCCACGCCCGCGCGCCGGTCTGCTCCGCTGCCGCGAGTTCTCGATGAAGGACGCGTACTCGTTCGACGTGGACGAGAAGCGCGCGCTCGAGAGCTACGAAAAAATGCGTGTAGCTTACAACAAGATTTTCACGCGGATGGGCCTGAAATTCCGCATGGTCGCGGCCGACAGCGGCGCGATGGGCGGCAACACGTCCGCCGAGTTCCAAGTGCTCGTCGACTCCGGCGAGGACGCGATCGTCGCGTGCGACAACTGCGACTACGCCGCGAACGTCGAGGTCGCCGAGGTGAAGGTCGTCGATCCCGGACGCCGCGCGATGGCGACGACCGTCCGCATGATGAAGGTCCACACGCCGGGTCAAAAGACGATCGACGAGGTCTCGAAGTTCTTGAACGTGAAGCCGAGCGAGACGTTCAAATCGCTCCTCTACACCGCCGAAGGATCGAAGGACGTCGTCATGGTGCTCATGCGCGGCGACCACGAGCTCAACGAAGTGAAGCTCGCGCGCGTGCTCCGCGCGCCGAGCGTTCATCTCGCCGCGGAGGTGGACGTGAAGGCGACGACGGGCGCGGAGCTCGGCTTCGCCGGGCCCATCGGCTTCAAAGGAAAAATCTACATCGATCAAGCCGCGGCGCTCGTCCGCAACGGCGTCTCCGGCGCGAACGAGACCGATTACCACCTCGCGAACGTGAACCACGGTCGTGACTTCGAAGCCGAGGTCATCGACGTGCGTCTCGCGGGCGATGGCGATCTCTGCCCGCGCTGCGACACGGGACGCCTCCACGCGTACAAGGGAATCGAGGCGGGTCACATCTTCGTCCTCGGCACGCACTACTCCGCGAAGATGGGCGCGACGTACCTCGACGAGCAGCAGCAACAAAACCCGGTCGTGATGGGGTGCTACGGAATCGGCGTCTCGCGCCTGGTCGCGACGACGATCGAGCAACACCACGACGAAAACGGAATCTCGTGGCCGATGAGCGTCGCGCCGTATCAAGTGCACGTGTGCACGCTCGGCACCGACGAGAGCGTGCTCGGCGTCGCGCGGAAAATCCACGACGAGCTCGAGGCGCAAGGCGTCGAAGTCATCTGGGACGATCGCGACGAGCGCCCCGGCGTGAAATTCAAGGACGCCGATCTCCTCGGCGTTCCTCTGCGCGTGACGATCGGGAGCAAAGGTTTGGCCGCGGGCGGCGTCGAGCTCAAGGCGCGCACCGAGAAGGATCCGAAGAAGGCCGAGATCGTCCCGCTCGATCGCGCCGTCGCGACGATCGCCGAACGCGTGAAGTCGCTCGCGTCCAACTGAACGCGCGCGCGTTCACATCGCGCGCGCGTTTTCGCGGGGTCCTCCGCACGAAAAGCGCGTTCCTGCGCGCGCACGACGATTGCATCCTGCGACCGTCCATGCGCTTCGCACTTTCTTCGACGTTCATCGCGCTTGTCCTCGCACATTGTTCCGGCTCCACGGCGACGACGGACGGCGGGCTCTCCGACGCGACCATCGACGTCGCGGACGACGTCACGCCGAGCGACGCGGCGCCATCCGACGCGCTCGATGACTCCGCGACGGACGCGGACGCGAGCGTCGCCGGTTACTGCGCGCTCTACACGCAAAACGAGACGACGTGCGGCAACACCGACACGTGCTTTCAAGCGCGCGAAGCGGCGTGCCCGACGGACATCGTGAACTACAGCTCGCAGTTCTTGAGCGCGTACGCGTCGTGCGAGTCGAAGTGGGCGTGCCCGGAGGGCGGCGTGGACACGGGTGGCGGCGCTGCGTTTCGTCAGTGCGTTTCCGGCAAGCTCACCGCCGACGGCACCGCGCTTCAGCTCGCGCAGGACGTTTGCAACTCGTGCGTCGATCCGAGCAAGCTCACGCAGTGCGAACAAAATTTCTACACGAACCTCGGCGTCGAGCTCCTCGACTACGACGACACCGTGTTGTCCGACGTCGACTCGACGTGCGGCGTGTTCGACGCGGGAGTCGGCGACGCGGGCGCGTGCGTGACGACGTTCACCGACTGCGCGACGAAGGTCGTTCGCAAGCACGTCCCCGAGCCTGCAGCGTGCAACGACAACTGATACCTTCGCGCGTGTGAAACGAAACATCACGTCGACCGACGCGGTGCACGCCGGCGATCCGAAGAAGCACGCGTTCGACGCCGTCCCGCAGCCCGCCGTCTTCACGTCGACGTACACGTTCGAAGACTCCGCCGAGATCGTCGCGCACACCGAAGGCACGCATCCGCGCGCCGATCGCGAAGAGTACGGACGCTACGGAAACCCGACGTGCCGCGCCGTCGAAGAGCGAATCGCGGCGCTCGAAGGCACCGAAGACGCCGTGCTCTTCTCGAGTGGAATGGCCGCCGTGACGACCGCCATCTTCGCGCTCACGAAGCGCGGAGATCACGTCGTGCTCTTTTCGGAGTGTTATCGGATGACGCGCGAGTTCGTCGAGCACACGCTCGGGAAATTCGGCGTGACCTCGTCGCTCGTCCCGATGGACGCGAACGCCGTCACGGGCGCGCTCACGAACGAGACGAAGCTCGTCATCGGCGAAATGCCGACGAACCCGCATTTGCGCTGCGTGGACCTCGAACGATTGGTTGCATCCTGCAAGGGTCGCCGCGGGCTCAAGTCGATGGTCGACGCGACGTTCGCGACGCCCGTGAATTGCAGGCCCGCGTCGTTCGGCGTGGACCTCGTCGTGCATTCGGCGACGAAGTACCTCGCGGGTCATCACGACGTGCTCGGCGGCGTCGTCTGCGGGACGCGCGCGCTCGTCTCGCTCGCGCGCGATCTCCGCGGCGTGCTCGGCAACGTGTGCGATCCGCACGCGGCGTTCTTGATCGGGCGCGGATTGAAGACGCTCGCGCTCCGCGTCGAAAAACAAAACGCGACCGCGCTCGCCGTCGCGCAGTTCCTCGAGAAGCACGCCGCGATCGAGCGCGTCTTCTACCCGGGATTGCCGTCGCACCCCGATCACGCGCTCGCGCGCGCGCAGATGAGCGGATTCGGCGGCGTGGTGAGCTTCGTCGTGCGCGGAGGAATGGACGGCGCGCGCCGCGTCGTCGACCGCGTCGCGATTCCGCGCATCGCGCCGAGCTTCGGCGGCGTCGACGCGCTCATCGAGCAACCCGCGGTCATGAGCTTCTACGAGATGACGCCGGAGGAGCGGCGCGACAAAGTCGGCATCGACGACGGACTCGTGCGCTTCGCCGTCGGAATCGAGGAGCCCGATGATTTGATCGCGGACCTCGCGCAGGCGCTCGGCGAATCGCAGCGATGACGAGCGCTCACCCCAAACCGTCGAGCGCGGCGAGCAGCGCGTTCGCTTGCGCGGTCGACTCCTCCGCGCTCATCGGGCGCGCGTCGCGGCACACGGCGTGCGTCACGAGCTCGTCGGGCACGTCCTGCAAAAATCGGCTCGGCGTGCGGGGAATCCCCTTGCCGCGCATCGCGCGCGCTTCGCAGCGCGAGATGGTGAGCCGCTCGCGCGCGCGCGTGACGCCGACGTAGAACAAGCGGCGCTCTTCTTCGACGTCGCTGCCTTGCGCGTCGGTCTCTTTCGCGATCTCGCTCGTCGCCGCGTCGGTCGCGCGATCGGCGAGCGTGCGCGCGTGCGGGAGGTAACCCTCCTCGCATCCGATGAGAAAAACGTGATCGAACTCGAGCCCTTTCGATCCGTGCAGCGTCGAGAGCAAGACGAGCTCTTTGGGTTTGGAGTCGTCGTCGTCGCCGGCGTCGCTCGTGTCGAGCATCATCGCTTGGACGAAGTTGCGAAGGCCGTCTTCGCTCGTCGGATCGCGGCCCGCGGCGCGCTCGCGCTCTTCGCGTCGCGCGAGCGTCGCCGCGAGCGACTCGACGTTCCCCACGCGGCGCGCCGCGGCTTCGTTCGACGCAGAGCTTTTGTCGATGTCGTCTTTGAGCCCGACGCGTTCGCTGAGCCAACGCACGACGACGCTCGCGGGCGTGCGCTCGATGACGAGCTTCTTGCGCGCTTCGGCGATCACCTTCTCGAGGTCCGCGCAGCCCGCGCGCGCCGCGTTCGGCACGTCGTCGATCACCGCGCTGCGCTCGATGGCTTGCCAGAGCGTCCAGCCGTTCGCGTTCGCGTGCGACGAGAGCCGCTGCAAGCTCTGCTCGCCGATTCCGCGCGCCGGATAGTTCACGACGCGTCGGAGCGCGATCTCGTCCGAGCGATGAAGCGCGAGCTTCAGATACGAGAGCACGTCTTTCACTTCTTTGCGCTCGAAGAACTGCTGACCGCCGACGACGCGATACGAGACGCCCTGCTCGCGCAGCGCTTCTTCGATCGCGCGCGCCTGCCCGTTCGATCGATACAAGACGGCGATCTGCGACGGACGCACGCGCTCGTCGTGGATCAAGCGTCGCGCCTCGCGCGCGACGTGCGCCGCCTCCGCTTCAGGCGTCGCGCACGCGAGCACGATCGGTTTTTCGCCCGCGGGCTTCGACGAGAAGAGCGTCTTCTTGTGCTTCGATCCGTCCGTGCGCTTCGCGATCACCGCGTTCGCGACGGCGAGGATCTCCGGGCGCGATCGGTAATTTTGCTCGAGCTTCACGACCGCCGCGCCAGGGAAGTGCGCTTCGAACTCGAGGATGTTGCGCACGTCCGCGCCGCGCCAACCGTAAATCGCCTGGTCGTCGTCGCCGACGACGCACACGTTGCGATCGCGCGCGCCGAGCAAGCGCAGGAGCTCGAGCTGCGCGACGTTGGTATCTTGGTACTCATCTACCAAGATAAAACGGTAACGATCGTGAAAGCGGGCGAGCACGTCTTCGCGCTTTTGCAGCAGGCGCGCGAACGCGCACACGAGATCGTCGAAGTCGAACGCGCGGAACGCGCGGAGCGCGCTCTGGTAGCGCGGGTAGACGTCGCGCGCGATCACGTCGTACTCGTCTTCGTCGTTCGCGACGAAGCGCTCGGGATCGACGAACGCGTTCTTCGCGAGCGAGATTCGCGCGAGCACGGCGCCCGCGTCGAATCGGCGCCCCGCTTCGACGCGCCGCATGCACTCTTTGATCACGCCGAGCGCGTCGCCTTGATCGAAGATGGTGAACGCGCCGCCGACGTCCGCGCGCTCGGGGCTCGACGACCAGTCGATGGACGCGCGCTCGCGCGCGAGCGACGCGAGACCGAACGCGTGGAACGTGGAGATGGTGAGCTCTTTGTGCGCGAGGCCGCGCGCCTTCGCGATCGACTGAACGCGCTCGGCCATCTCGCCGGCGGCTTTGTTCGTGAACGTCAGCGCCACGATCGAGCGCGCGGGGACGCCGCGTTCGAGGAGTCGCGCGATGCGCTCCGTGATGACGCGCGTCTTGCCCGACCCCGCTCCCGCGAGCACCAAGATCGGTCCCGCGAAGTGCTCGACTGCGCGCTTCTGCGCGGGGTTCAGCGGTGTCGCCATCGTCCCGCGTCATCAAGCACGGCGGCGGCGCGGAAGGAAGATTGCATTTTTCGGTTATGCTCGTCCGCCATGCGTCGTCGCGACATTTTGTTTTCGTTCTCGTTCTTGCTCGCGTGCGGCGGGCCGCAACAGCCGACGAAGGAGGTGACGACGCTCCCCTCGGCGTCGGCGTCGAGCGCGCCGGCCGCGCCGGTCGTGGATCTCTCGCCGGTCGCGATGCCGCAATCGGTGGTCGTCGTCATGCACGCACCGCACGTCGGGTCGACGGCGGACATGATCTCCGAGTGGGCCGGTCAACCACTCGAGCTCGATCGAACGCTCGGCGAGATGATCGGCGAGCGCTTCGCGAAGCTCGTGGACGTCGACGCGCCCGCCGAGCTGACCGTCGCGCTCGAGGATCGCGGCGGAAAGCGCGAGCCCGACTTGCGCGTGGCCGTCGCGTTCGGCGTGAAGGATTTCGAAGGGACGAAGACGCTCCTGCAGGGCGAAGGCGTGCTGCTCTCGATCGGAAACGGAGCGTTCGAGATCAAGCGCAGCGGGCATCACCGTCGCGAGGGCGACTCGGATTTTCGATCGTGCGCGCTCGCGCCCGCGCCGAGCGGCGGAAAAATCGTGTGCGCGCGCGACGCGACCGCGCGTGACGAGGTGCTCCCGTACCTCACGCGCGGCGTCGCGGGCTTCGCGGCGAACAAGAGCGACGTGCACGTCGAGGCGCGTCCGGGTCCGCTGCGCGAGCTCGTGCGCCGCGAGCGCGCGGACATCACGCAAGGCGGCGCGCGATGGATGGGACGCGACGTTCGCCCGCTCGCGGAAGCGGTCATCACCGACTTGTGCGACGGGTTCCTCGAGACGGAGCGCGCGTCCTTCGACGCATCGATCGACGCGAAGCAGGGCACGATCGATTTCAAAATTTCGGCGAAGGGATCGCAGGCGCTCGTCACGCGCATCCTCACGGCGCACCCCGAACGCGCGGAAGCGCCGCCCGCGATCTTCCTCCGCATTCCCGAGGACGCGGACGTCGCGCTCTTCGAGCGCGGCCTCGACGCCGATCAAATCGCGGGCCCCCGCGCGCAATTCGCGACTTGGCTCGAGAACGGAATGGCGTCCGAGCCCAAATTCTCCGCGGCGGATCGCAAAGCGGTCGTCGACGCGGCGACGCATACGATCGATCTCGCCGCGATGCCGATGGTCTACGCGCGCGGCGTGGATTTCGCGAAGGCGGTTCCGGCGGTCGCAGGGCTCACGGAGAGCTCGGACGCGTCGAAGATTCGCGCGGGCATCGAGCAGGCCGCGGGGTGGGACGTGCTCGGCGTCGAGGGTCCTCCCGACAAAATCGCAGCTGTGCTCAAAGAGTGGGCGACGACGTTCGCGCGTCCCACGTTCACGAAGGAGATCAAGGAAACGAAGTGGCGCGCGGCGACCGCGCCGCGCAACGCGCCGCATGGGACGACCGCGTTCGCGCTCGTCCGCGAAAACGACGACACCGACTGGAACACGCGCATGCCCGACGGCAAGTACAAGAAGCGCCCACCGATGGTGCTCACGATGCACACGCTCGTCGTGCCGGACGGGACGCGCGCGTGGATCGTGAACGCGCTCGACGAAGCGACCGCCGTGAACGTCGCGCGAAAGCTCGTCGGAAGCGCGAGCGGCGGGACGCTCGCGACGCGCGCGGGCCTCGACCTGCTCCGCAGCGCGCACGCGAACCTCGGTGGATTCATCACGCCGCGCGCCGCGGGGCTCGGCATGCCCATCACGTGGCTCTCGGGTTGGAACTTGCGCTACAAAATCGCGAACGATCCGCTCGTCGGTGTCACGTCGCAAAGTCAGTACACGACGCCGATCGTCTTTTTCGCGCAGGAGTCGGCGCAAGGCGACGACAAGAGCCTCGCGGTCGGCGCGCGCGTCACGCGCGCCGTCGTCGCCGACGTGCTCGCCGTCGGCCCCCGAATCTTCCACTGACATTCGCCCGCTTTTTTGGCCCTCCCGCGCGCGGTGGGTAGATGTAGGACATGCTTCGGCGCGTCCCGCTCCTTCTCCTCTTAATGCTGTGGGCCGGGCAATTGTGTGCAAACTACACGGAAGCGCACGTGACCGGCGCCGACGCGCGCGTCGTCGTGGAGCGCGACGGCAAGACGACCGTCACGCTCGCGATCGCGTACCGCGTGGCAGCGGGCACCGTGCGATCGATCGCGCTCACCGGGTTCGAAGACGGCTGGCAGCTGCACGAAGAGGCGAAGGTGACGTCGGGTGACGGCCACGCGTTCGGCGCGCGCGTCGCGCGCGACGACAAAGACGTCGTGCACGTGTCGATCGACGATCCGAAAGGTCTCAAGCGCGGCGACTACAAAGTCGAGCTCACGTACGACGGGAGCATCGTCGGGCGCGTGGTGCGCGACGGCGCGTTCGATCGCGTGCGCTTCGCGCTGCCGCCGATGCGCGAGGGAATCGACAGCGCGCGCGTGGTGCTCGACTTGCCGTCCGCGCCAACCGAGCCGCGCGCCGCGCCCGACGCGCTCGGCGAAGACGCGCCGAACGACGCCGTGACCGACATCGTCACGCTGCGAAGAGGCACCGAGCGCGACGAGCTCGAGCTCGTTCGTCCACACGTCGCGAAAGCGGAAGCCGCGACGTTCTACGCGCGCGTCGATCCGAAAGCGCTCTCGCTCGTGAACGATCCCGCTTTGCGCGCGCCGGAGCGCGCGCCGAGCGCGCCGAGCGCGCCAAGCGAGGACACGCCGCTCGCCGTGTGGATCGTCGTCGCGGCGAGCGCGCTTGGTTTGTTCGCGATCGCGCTCGCGAAGACGCGCGCGCGAAGCGCGATGGGGCTCGTTCCGATTCCGCCGAGCGCGCGCGCGGCGCTCGCGGCGATCGCGTTCGGGTCGGGCGTGCGCGCGGAGACGAGCGGGCGCTTGGTGCTCGGCGCGGCGCTCGTCGCGTGCGCCATGCCGCTGCTCGCGTCGCGCGGCCTCGCGGCATCGCGCAAAGTGCGGGGACCTGCCGCGTGGGTCGCGACGAATCCGAAAGACGCATTCGCGGAGGTTTCGTCGCGCGCGGACTTCTTGGACGCGACGACGCGCCGCGGCGCGCTCGTGCTCGCGTTCGTCGCGCTCTGCGCCGTCGTCGCGGCGCGCCTCGTCAGCGCGTCCGGCGCGGCGTACCTCGTCGCGATCGACGCGCTCGTGCTCGTTCCGATTTTCTTCACGGGCACCTCGCTCCAGCTTCCGCCGTCGCCCGATCGCGAAGCCCGCGCGCTCGCGCCGCTCGCTCGCGCGCTCGGCGCGCTCGAGCCTACGCCGTACGTGCGCATCGCGCGCGACGGCAGCACCGAAGAAACGCGCCTTCGCGTGCTCCCCGAAGCCGCGATGCCCGGGACGCTGGGCATCGAGATCGGCGTCGCGTGGGAAGGGCGCGGGCCGTGGCTCGCGTCGTTCGACGTGCTCGTGCGCGCGGCGGATGCGACGTTTGCGTCCGCGAAGATGACCACCGCGTTTCCGACGAAGCGCGCGTTGCCGGGTCGAACGCCCGAGGAGCGCGTCTTCCGATTCGAGCCGGACGGTCCGTCGATCGCGTCGTGCGCGGCGAAAGTGCGCGAGCTCGTCGCGACCCTTCGCGATCGACGCGTGGCGATCGCGACGGATCGCGACCGCGACCGAACGGCACCGAACGTGGAGCGTCGCCTCCCGCCGAATCGTCGCCCCGTCTCGCGGTCGATCACGCAAGAAGCCGCTGCATAAACGCGCGCGTCTCTGGCATAGTGCGCGCCATGCGCAACATCCGCTTGCGCGTGCTTCCGCACGCGCACTCGCGAAGGGACGTCCTTCGTTACATCGGTGGTGCCGTCGTCGCGACGGCGGTTCCGCCGGGGCTCGTCGGCTGCAACAACTCGTCGCCCGCGCCTCCGCCTTCGACGGGTTTCTTCACGGACGCCGAGCGCGCCGCGCTCGCCGCGCTCGCGAACGCCGTCATTCCGCCCGACGACAAACCCGGCGGAGCGGATCTCGGCGCGGTGAATTTCATCGAGGGCTTCATGACCGCGTTCGACAACGCGAACGCGACGACGCCGCCTGCGATCTACGCGGGAGGCCCCTTCTCGGGCCGCGCGCCGTACGCGAACCCCGACGGGACGCCCTCGACGAATTTTCCGGCCGACTCGTTCTCGTCGTACTTGTTCCTCGACATCGTGAAGGACGCGGGTTGGCGCGTGCAGCTCTTCGGATCGAGCGCGCTCCCGAACGGCGCGCCGAACGACGCGCTCCTCGGCGCGGTCACGGGCCTCCGCGATCAGATGAAGCAGGGCATCGCGGACGCGATCAGCGGATCGGTCGCCAACGGCTTCGGCGATCTCACGACGCTCTCGCCCGACGATCTCCAGACGTACTTCAACACGCTCGAGATCGACTTCAAGAACCTCATCATCGATCTCGTGTCGCAAGCCGCGTTCTGTCCGCCCGAATACGGCGGGAACACGAACCTCGCGGGCTGGGAGATGTGCCACTTCGAGGGCGATCAACTTCCGCTCGGGTACAGCGTGTGGAGCACGTCGCAAAACGCGTACGTCGAGCGACCCGACGCGCCCGTCTCGACCGCGGGCGGACCCGATCCCGAGCCGCTCAGCGCGGACGTCATCTCGTACATCGACGAGCTCATCTCGGCATTCCCCACTTACGCGAAGACATTCACACCATGAGCAGCAAGACACTCGGAAACACGGCGCTCACGTCCTTCGACGTGCTCATCATCGGAAGCGGCGCGGGCGCGGGCCCCGTCGCGTACCTCTGCACGAAGAACGGCCTCAAGGTTCTCATCCTCGAAGCAGGACCGAACCACTTCGCGAGCCTCGACGATCCCCAAAATCAACCGGTGCCCGAGCACGCGAACGACGAGCTCAAGTACCAAGTGCGAAGCTTCATCGACGTCGACACGCGCATGGATCCGCGCGCGTGGCGCACCGCGCCGAGCGACGGCGACAGGCTCAGCGTCGGCGACGTGAACGGCCTCCCGAAGCACGTCGGCGGCGGGATGGTCCACGCGGACGTGAAGATGCCGCGCTTCGAGCAGCAAGATTTCATGATGGGAACGCTGCTCGGTCAAAAGGTGCAGAATGCAAACTTCGCCGATTGGCCGATCACGTACGACGATCTCGAGCCCTACTACGCGTGGGCCGAGGTGCAGCTCGGCATCCAAGGCTTGAAGGGCGCGAACCCGTTCGAGCCGCCGCGCTCGACGGACTATCCGATGCCGCCCGGCATCCCGATGTACCTCTCGACGCTCATGCAGACCGCGCTCGCGACGAGCGGGTACACGGCGTTTCCGTATCCGACCGCCGTGAACTCGCAGCCGTACGACGGGCGACCCGCGTGCGCCGACTGCGGTTACTGCAGCGACTACGGTTGCCCGACGAACGCGAAGGGCTCGACCGCCGTCACGCTGATCCGCAAGGCGCTTCTCTCCGGCAACGCGCTCCTGCTCGCGGAGACGCGCGTCACGAAGTTGATCATGAACGGCGCGAAGGACACGGTCACCGCCGTGCAGTGCGTCGATCCGAACGGCAACACGGTGCAGTACACGGCGTCGCGCTACGTGCTCGCCGCGTCGCCGATCGAAGACGCGCGCCTCTTGCTTCTCAGCGATCTCGGCGGACCCGGCATCGGCAACTCGAGCAACATGGTCGGACGCAACTTGATGTTCCATTTGCAGACGTCGTGCGTCGGCATCTTCAACGATCGACTCCACGGCCACCGCGGGCGCACCGTCGATCACGGCTTCGCGGATTTCCGCGGCGTCGCCGCGAGCTACGATCCCAACGATCCTTCGACCGCGCTCGGCGGCATCGTCGAGATTTCGGGCAGCGAGCGTCCGATCAACGAGGCGGAGTACTACGCGGAGATCCTCCGCTTGCAGCTCAAGTTCGACGGCGGGCTCTTCAAGAAGTTGATGCGCCAGTCGCCGTTCCGCGATCGCATCGTGGTGCTCACGATGCAAGCGGAGGACGCGCCGCAAGCGACGAACTTGGTCGATCTCGATCCCGCGGTCGTCGATTTCTTCGGCACGCCCGCGCCGCGCATCACGTACTCGAACAACGCCTACGAGCTCGCGGCGAGCGATTACCGCGGCAAGATGATGGTCGACATGACCGACGGAAACGGCAAGGGCGCGATCTTCAAGAACGCCGGCGCGCGTTGGGCGGCGGTGACGCCGCGCGACGCGATCCCGGCGAGCGCGCACATCATGGGCACGCTGCGATTCGGGAGCGACCCGACGCAGTCGGTGTGCGACGCGACGGGCAAGCTGCACGACATCCAGAATTTGTACTGCAGCGACGGCGCGCTCTTTCCGACGTCGAGCGGCTACAACCCGACGATGACGATCTGCGCGCTCTCGACGTGGGTCGGCGCGAACATGGTGTTTCCGGGGCAGCCGCAGATGGCGATTCAGTGACCGAACGCGAGGAGCGTCGGCGCGTCGCGACGTCGTCAATCGCAGGCATGAACGCTCGTTGGTTCGCCTGGGTCGTCGCCACGATCGTCGGTTGCCATGCCGCGGCGCCGAACGCCGTCACGGATGCCGCCGCCCCGCAACCCTCCGTCTCGAACGCGCCGGTCGCGCCGCTGTCGTCGAGTGCGCGCATCGAGGATGAGCGCAACACGATCGCGGTGTTCAAAGCCGTCGCCGCGTCGACGGTCTTCGTGACGCAGACGCGCGTGCTCTACGACATGTTCGCGGGCACCGCAGAGGAAGTCGCGGCGGGCTCCGGGTCGGGGTTCGTGTGGGACGCGGATGGGCACATCGTGACGAACTTTCACGTGGTCAAAGACGCCGCGTCGCTCACCGTCACGTTCGAAAATGACAAGACGTTCCCCGCGCAAGTCGTCGGAACCGAACCGCGCAAGGACATCGCGGTCATTCGCGTGAGCGCGCCGCCTTCGCTCCTCGTGCCCGTTCGCGTCGCGTCGAAGGAGTCGCTCGAGGTCGGGCAAAAGGCGATCGCGATCGGAAATCCGTTCGGCCTCGATCACACGCTCACGACGGGCGTGATCAGCGCGCTCGGTCGCCAGGTGCAAGGCATCGGCGGCGTGACCATCCGCGACATGATCCAGACCGACGCCGCGATCAACCCGGGAAACTCCGGCGGGCCGCTGCTCGATTCGTCGGGGCACCTCATCGGCATGAACACGATGATCTACTCGAAGAGCGGATCGTACGCCGGCATCGGATTCGCCGTACCCTCGTCGACGATCGCGCGCGTCGTGCCTCAGATCATCAAGTCGGGTCACGCGATCGAGATGTCGCTCGGGCTCACCGTCGATCCCGCCGGGCGCATCGAGAGCCGGCTCGGGATTCGCGGCGTCGTCGTCATCGCCGTGCCGCCGGGATCCGACGCCGAGCGCGCGGGGGTCCGTGGGTTGCGGCGCACGCCGGACGGTCTCGCGCTCGGTGACGTGATCGTCGGCGTCGGAGCCGCAAAGATCTCGAGCTACGACGATCTCTACAACGCGCTCGACGCGCACACGGCGAACGACGCGGTCGAAGTGTCGATCGTGCGCGACGGAAAGCCGTGGTCGGTGAAGCTCACCGTCGTCGCCGAGCCGTGAGGCGACGATCCCGCGCACGCGAAATGACCGCGTTCCGGAGCGGGAACACGCAAACACGTTAAACTCCCGCTCACTTTGCGGTATCAGTTCCGCTCCTGTGACCGCATCCCTCGCGCGCGCCATTTGTGTGTTCGCCGAGACGCTCGTCGCGCAAAAGCGCGTGATGGTCGTCGGCGATTCGTCGCTCGGGCTTCACGAGCTCCTCGTCGAGCTCGGCGCGCGCGTCGTGCACGTGTTCGATCCGGACGCGGCGCGCGCGATGCGGCAGGTCCCGCCGGAATCGCGCGGCGTCGTCTTGCGAGGAATGCCGGAGGGCGATTTCGACGTGCGCGACGGCGCGTTCGATTTCGCGATCGTGCCGGATCTCGGAGGCGCGCGCGATCCGGCCGCGCTCCTCGCGCGGCTTCGTCGCGTCGTCGGTGCGGACGGCGCGCTCTTGTGCGCCGCGCAGAATCGCGACGCCGATGTTCCCGACGCGCGCGCGGGCGGGCTCGATTACTACGAGCTCTACGATCTCATTTCGTTGCAGTTTGCAAACGTTCGGATGATCGCCGCGATGCCGTTCGTCGGCGTGACGCTCGCGGAGCTCGGTCAAGACGAAGTCGACGGCGCGGTGCGCGTGGACGCGCAGCTCGTCGCCGCGGATCGCCCGCCGCCGAACGCGTTCGTCGTGCTCGCTTCGCAGAGCGACATGGCGCCCGACGCGCGCCCCGAAGCGTACGCGGTCATCGAGACAGGCGAAGCGCCGCGCGCGCGCGATGCGGTCACGCTGACGGACGCGACGGACGCCGCGGAGCTCGCGCAAGCGCGCCTTCGCGCGGAGGCGCTCGCGGCGCAAGTCGAGGAGCTCGTTCACGCGAAGAAGGCGCGCGCGGCGGCCGACGAAGAGACGCGCCGCGCGCTCGAAGCGCTCGACACCGAACGCGAGCGCGCCGCGCACCTTGAACGGTTGCTCGATCAGGAAAAGCGCAAACCGGCGCCGCCGGCCGTGATCGATCGCACGCACGAAATCGCCGAGCAGCTCGCGCAGGCGCAAATTCGTTCGGCCGCGCTCGAAGAGGGCGTGGAGCTCGCCGAGAAGACGATCGTCGTGCAGCGTGAGCGCATCGCGGAGCTCGAAGCGGAGCTCGACGCAGAGCGCGCGCGTGCGCACGAGGCGATCGCGGCGTCGACGGCGCGAACGCGCGAGCCCGCCGAGGACCACGAGGAGATCGCGCGGCTCGAAGAGAAGCTTCGCGAGCGGGGCGAGCGCGTCGCGGCGCTCGAGGCGGAGGTGGCGCGGCGTGAGAAGCTCGTGCGCGAGCTCGTGACGCGGTTGGACGAAGCGCCCGTCGAGTCGGGAGACCCCGCGCTCGGCCAAAAGCTCGACGAGCTCGCGATCCTCGCGGCGCACCAGCGGAGCGAGCTCGAGGCGCGCGCGTGGCGCATCGCCGAGCTCACCGAGAAGGTCCGCGAAAAACCGACGCCGTAAAGCGCGCGCGCTCGCGTTCTCGGATGATAGAATGTTCACCGCGCCTGTTTTCGCGCGGATCCGATGAACCTTCACCAATCCGTCGTCGATCAAGCTCGCAGCCGGATCGGCACGACGCTCCGCGGCGCGTGGCGCCTCGACGCCGTCCTCGGCATCGGCGGGATGGCGACGGTCTACGCGGCGACCGCGCAGAACGGCGCGCGCGTCGCGATCAAGATTCTGCACCAAGCGCTCTCGATCAACGACGGCGTGCGAAAGCGGTTCGCGCGCGAAGGACACGCGGCGAATTCGATCGGGCATCCGGGGATCGCGCGCGTGCTCGCGGACGGCGTGTCCGAGGACGGCGCCGCGTTCCTCGTGATGGAGCTCCTCGAAGGCGAGACCGCCGCGATGCGCGCCGAGCGCTTCGGCGGGAAGCTCCCCGTGAACGAGGTCGCGTACATCGGTGAAGCGGTCGCCGACGTGCTCGCCGCGGCGCACGCGAAGAACGTCATTCATCGCGACGTGAAGCCCGACAACGTCTTCATCACGACGAGCGGGCGCATTTGCGTGCTCGACTTCGGCATCGCGCGCGTCGCGGACGCGGCGGGCGTGAGCGAGTCGGCGACGCGCACGGGCACGATGATGGGAACGCCCGCGTTCATGCCACCCGAGCAAGCGCGCGGACGCGCGAACGAGATGGACGCGACGAGCGACGTCTGGGCGCTCGGCGCGACGCTCTTCTGGCTCGCGTCGGGTCGCCTCGTGCACGAAGCGGACACGCCGAACGAACAGCTCGTCGCGGCGGCGACGCTCCCCGCGCCATCGCTCGCGCGCGTGATGGCCGACGCGCCGATTCCGCTCGTCACGGTGATCGACAAGGCGCTCGAGTTCGCGAAAGAGAATCGTTTTCGCGACGCCGTCGCGATGAAGGACGCGCTGCACGCCGCCGTGCTCGCCGTGTCGTGGGCCGCGCTGCCCGGATTGTCCGACGACTCCACGATCGCCGATCGCGGCAACTACACGCCGCTCGCAGCGAAGCTCAAGCCCGCGGGCCTCGACGACGCGACGACCATCGCTCAACAAACGAGCCCGCTCGCGAACGTTCCGCAGCGTTGGCGCGCCGACGGTCGCGGTCCCACGATCGGTCCCGTCGAGATCGCGCACGACGATCGCGCGTCGAAGTTCGTTCGCGCCGCGGTGATCGGCGCGCTCGTGGGCGCGGCGGTGCTCGCGCTCGCCGCGGTCGTGTCGCGAAAAATCGCGCACCGCGACGAGCCCACCGAGACGAACGCGAGCGTCGCAGCGGCCGCTTCGTTCGACGCGGCAGGTCCCAGCGGTTTGGTCGCGCAAACCGCGAGCGCGTCTTCGAGCGCGCTCCTCGCGCCGCAACCCTCCGCGACGAGCGCGCCGAGCGCCTCGAGTGCAAGCGCGAGCGCGTCTTCGAGCGCGCCGGCCGCGCCGAGCGCGCACGCGCCGATCACGAACACCGCGAGGAACAGTTGGCTCGATCGTCGAAAGTGACGCGCATCGCGCTCGGGGCGCTCGTCGCGCTCACGATCGCGGCGAGAGCGCGCGCGGGCGAGAGCGCGGTCGACGAAGCCGACAAACTCTTCAAAGAAGGACGCCGCGCAGCCGAATCGAACGAGTACGCGCGCGCGTGTCGATTGTTCGAAGAGAGCTTCCGACTCGATCCCGCGATCGGCACGCTCGTGAACCTCGGCGACTGCGCCGAGCACCTCGGAGATCTCGAGCGCGCGTTCACCGCGTACAAAACGGCGTTCGCGCGCATGGCGCCGAACGACGATCGCATGGCGCGCGTGCGCGGGCGCATCGACGCGATCGAAGCGCACTCCGCGAAGCTCACCGTCAAGCTCGACGACGACGCGCCCGAGGGAACCGTCGTCACGCTCGACGGCGCGACGATCGATCCGAAAAAATCTCCGCTGCGCGTCGCGAAGGGCGCGCACGTCGTGCTCGTGACCGCGGTCGGATTCCGCGGCGAGCGCTTCGCGATCACGCTCGCGGAGAAAGAATCGCGCTCGCTCAGGGTGACGCCCGGCGCGGCGCTCGAAGCCGTGCTGCCGACGAGCGCGCCGAGCGAACCGTCGCACGTGCCATCGTGGACGTTGCCGACGTCGATCGTCGCGCTCGGCGCGGGCGTCGCGAGCGCGTGGGTCGGGAGCCTCGCGGGGCTCGTCGCGATCGATCGACGCGACGTCGAGCGCGCGGGATGCAACGCGCAGAATCAGTGCACGCAAGCCGGGTACGACGCGGCGCACGACGGCGCGACGTGGGCGACGACAAGCACGGCGGCGTTCGTCGCGAGCGGCGTGCTGCTCGCAGCAGGCGGCGCGCTCCTCGTCGTCGCGCTCTCGCGCCGCGAAAAAAATCCCGCGACGATCGCCTTCGGTCCGCGCGGCTTCATGCTCGAAGGGCGGTTCGAATGAGTCGCGCGGTGATCTTCGCGACGTGCGCGCTCGCGTGCGGTTGCGCGACGATCATCGGCGCGAGCTTCGACGACACGACCCTCCTCGATGCCGCCGCGACGAGCGACGCGAGCGCGACCGACGCCGTCTTCCAGGACGCGCCGAACGACGCCGCGGCACCCTTCACGCCGGCGTCGATCGCGAATCTGCTCTTTTGGGTCGACGCGACACGAGGCGTCGACGTCGCGAGCGACGCGGGAGGCCCCGTCACGCGGTGGCACGATCTGTCCGCGTTCGCGCACGACGCCGTGCCGATCGCGCAAGGCACGAACCCTCCCACGCTCGTTCCGAACCAGCTCAACGGACTGCCGGTCGTCCACTTCACGCAAGCGCAGCTCGACGCCCTGGGAACGACCTTTCAGGGGCCGAACGCGCCGAACATCACGATGTTCGTCGTGACGCGCGGAGATCCGAACTCGGCTCTGCGGTTTCAGACCACGGCGGGCGCGTATCCGTTCGTCATCTTTCCGTACGACGCGACGCAAGACGCGGGGCCGGTGTTCGAGCTCCTCGTCGGCACGCCGCAACAAACGTACAGCGCGGTGCGCATGGAGTTCGACGGCGGTGCGTCGGTCGCGGACTTCACGTGGAGCGCGAACGGAACGTGCGCGACGTACTCGAACGGCGCGCTCGTCGACCAGCTCTCGTTCCTCAATCCCGCCATCCCGACCAATCAAACGCTCTACCTCGGTGGCGTGGTGCCGCTCCTACCGCCGTCGACGACCGTCCCGTTCATGAACGGCGACCTCGCCGAAGCGATCGTGTATGCGAGCGTCCTCGACGACGCAGATCGTCAAGCCGTCGAGGGGTACTTGAAGACCAAATGGGGTATTTTTCCGTGAAAGTTGACACGCTAAGGCTTCGACTTACTTTCCCCTTCGGCGTTTTCGTTCATGCGGAAAGCCACGCGGTGCGCGGATGAGCGAAAAACAGTGCTTCTACGAAGTGCTCGGCATCGAGCGCGGCGCCTCCTCGGAGGACGTTCGTCGTGCTTACAAGCGCGAAGCCTTGAAGAATCACCCCGACCGCAACCCGGGTGACGCCACCGCCGAGTCGAAGTTCAAGCTCGTCAACGAGGCCTACCAAGTCCTCTCGGATGACGAGAAACGCAGCGTCTACGATCGCTTCGGCCACGCGGGCCTCGAAGGCGGCGGGATGGGCGGCGGCGGCGGCATCGGCGACGTGCTCTCGCACATGCAGGATCTCTTCGCGGAGATGTTCTCGGGGCCCTTCGGTTTCGGCGGGCGCACCGCGCGCCGCGGCGGGGACCTGCGCGTTCAGGAGCGCATCACGCTCGTCGAAGCGGCGTTCGGGTGCAAGCGCGAGGTGAGCGTTCGTGCGCCGAGTCGCTGCGACGACTGCGAAGGCACCGGCGCGGCGAAGGGCACGAAGCCCGAGCAGTGCAGCGCGTGCCGCGGGACGGGCCAGGTCTCGAACGCGCGCGGCTTCGTGATGTTCACCGCGCCGTGCGCGAAGTGCAGCGGGCGCGGCGTGTCGATCAAGACGCCGTGCAAGCCGTGCTCGGGCCAAGGGCTCGTCGAGAAGACGAAGACCGTGACGGTGACGTTCCCCGCGGGGATCGATCACGGTCAGCGGTTGCGCGTGCCCGGTCAAGGCGTCGCGGGACCCAACGGGAGCGGCGATCTTTACGTCGACGTCGACGTCGCGGACGACGCGCGCTTCGAGCGCGATGGCGTCGACCTCGTCGCGCGCGTGCACATCGCGCTCACGACCGCCGCGCTCGGCGGCGAAGCGACCGTTCCGATTTTGGATCCGGAGGACCCGAACAAAACGGAGACGCTGAAGATCTCGCCGGGGACGCAAGGCGGGCACGTGATCACGCTCAAGGGGCGCGGCGTGCCGCGGCTCGACGGGCGCGGGCGCGGGGCGCTCATCGTCGAGGTGCGCGTCGACGTGCCGACGAAGCTCTCGCCGCGCGCGAAGGAGCTCCTCGCGGAGCTCGACGACGAGCTCCACGGCCGTGTCGAAGCGGACGCGGAGAGCCGCAAGGTCGCGACGAAGTAATCAGTCGGCGCCGGCGTCCACGGACGCGCGGAAACCCCAAATCCACGCGATGGACGCGCCGATCATCGGGAGCACGACGAACACTTGCAGCGCGCCGAAGACGCCGTCGTTCGCGGCTTTGCCTTGCACGTCGATTCCCGAGACGAACAGCGCCGCCTTGATCGCCGTGATGATCCAATTCGCGAACGACGCGACGATCATCACGAGCGCGATGCGGCGCTTGCCGATCTCGCCGTAGTGAAGCATCGGGAGCGTCCAACCGAGCGTGCCGAGCAGGAACGTTCCCATGAGCGCGTTCAAGTGCGAGGCGAGCGCGGAGTGCCCGTCCGCGTGGATCTTGCCGGTCATCGCTGCGGCCGCGTACACGCCCGTGAGGAGCGCGACGAGCATGAGCGACGCGGCGGCCATCCCGAGCGTGCGTTGAACGGACGTCATGAGCGCATGATACGCGCGGCGCGCGACAACGGTTGCCGCGCGCGGTACGCTCGTCGCGCGATGGATCTCGATTCGCTCCGCGCGCGCCTCGCCGCGACACCGACGACGAGACCCGCCGGACGCGTGCTCGGCGTGACGGGCCTTGCGCTGCGCTTCGCGATGCCCGGCGTGCACGTCGGCGACGTGGTCCACGTGCGTCGCCGCGGCGAGCCGCTCGCGTGCGAGGTCGTCGGGTTCGAAGGCGGCGAAGCGATCGCGATGCCGCTCGGCGCGCTCGCGGGCGTCGGACCGGACGACGTCGTGGAGCATACCGGAGGACCCTTCGCGGTGCGCGCGTCGCAAGCGCTCCTCGGTCGCGTCGTCGACGGGCTCGGACGCGCGCTCGACGGCCGTCCCGAGATCACCGACGGCGAAGTCGTGCTCGTCGATCGCGATCCGCCCGACGCGCTCGCGCGTCGCCCCGTCGATCGCGCGATCGCGACGGGCGTGCGCGTGCTCGACGGGCTCCTCACGCTCGGCGAAGGTCAGCGCATCGGACTCTTTGCGGGATCGGGCGTCGGAAAGTCCACGCTGCTCGGCGCGGTCGCGCGCGGTGTCGACGCGGACGTCGTCGTCGTCGCGCTCGTCGGCGAGCGCGGGCGTGAGGTCGGAGAATTCCTCGAGCACTCGCTCGGCGCGGAGGGTCGCAAGAAATCGGTCGTCGTCGTCGCGACGAGCGACGTCGCTGCGCTCGAGCGTCTTCGCGCTGCGCAAGTCGCGACGGCGTACGCCGAGTATTTTCGCGATCAGGGAAGACGCGTGATGCTCCTCGTCGACTCGGTGACGCGCTTCGCGCGCGCGCAGCGCGAAGTCGGTCTCGCCGCGGGGGAACCCCCCGCGCGCCGCGGGTATCCGCCGAGCGTCTTCGCGATGCTCCCGCGGCTCCTCGAGCGGAGCGGGCAGGGCGCGCGCGGATCGATCACGGCGATCTACACAGTGCTCGTCGAAGGCGGCGACATGGACGAGCCCATCGCCGACGAAGTGCGCGGCGTGCTCGACGGGCACGTCGTGCTCGATCGCGCGATCGCGGCGCGCGGTCGTTATCCCGCCGTCGACGTGACCGTCTCGCTCTCGCGCGTGATGGATTCGATCGTCTCGAAGGAGCACGGGGACGCCGCGCGAAAGCTCCGCGCGCTCCTCGGTCACTACGAAGCGAAGCGCGATCTCGTCACGCTCGGCGCGTACGCGAAGGGGTCGGACAAAGATCTCGACGAAGCGATCGCGAAGATGCCCAAGATCGAGCAGCTCCTCCGGCAGGACGCGCGCGATCGCGTCGCGTTCGCGGACACGGTCGCGCTCGTTCAAGCCGCGGTGAAGTAGGCGCGCGACGCTGCGCTCCGCCAAGCGCCGAACGAAATCATGCGCGCGCGAGGAGACGACCGCGCACGTAGATCTGGCACTTCGCGAGCGTCGTCGATTTGCGGAACAAATCGATCGTCTCGTCCTTCCAGCGCGGCTCGTTGAGCGTGATGCGCTCGAGGTTCGCGAGGTGCGGCGAGGACGCGAGCGCCGCGGCGCCCTTCTTTCCGATCAAGTTGTGACCCATCTCGAGCGATCGAAGGCGCGACGCGCGCTCGTTCTCGGCGATGAGCTCCGCGCCCGCGTCGGTCAGCCGATTGCGCTCGACGCGCAGCGCGCGCAGCGAAGGCAGCGCGTTCTTCGAGAAGAGCAGCGCGACGAACACGCCCGCGTGGCACCGCTCGAGATCGAGCGACTCGAGCGACGCGAGCGACGTCGACTTCGCGATCTCGCTCAGCGTCGCTTGATCGAGCTGCGCGCCGGCGAGCCCGAGGTGCTTCAACTTCGCGACCGCGTTCGACGACGCGATCGCGCGCGCGCCGTCGGCTCCGACTCCGTTGTTTCCGAGCTCGAGCGAAGCGAGCGACCACCGACCTTCCAAGACGGGCGCGAGGTCGTCCGGTTGGAGCGCGTCTTCGCTGAGATCGAGGCTCGTCACCGTCGCGAGGTGAGGCGAGCGCGCGAGCAGCGCGAGGGTCGCGCCGCCGAGCCGCGGCCCGCCGTTGTGGAAGACGAACGTGTTCGCGTGGCGGTACGACAGCGATCGGAGGCGCGCGAAATGCGTGCATTCTGCAATCGCGCGCGCGCCGCGCTCGCCGAGCGCGTACGCGCGCACGTCGAGCGACTCGAGGTTCGCGAGGCCTTCACGGTGCGTGAGGAGCGGCTCGAGCGAGATGCGCTCGACGGTGCCGTTCGTCGAGACGACCGCGTGCGTGTCGACGCGCAGGCGTCGCAAGAGCGGCGCGCCTTCGAAGATCGCGCGCGCGTCGCCTTCGCCGACCGCGTGCAGATCCACGTCGATCTCGTCGACGAACCCTCGCCGAAAGATCGACTTCGACACGCACTTCGGAAGCCGCGCCGTCCACGCCGCGCCGTGCTGCTTGATCAGTTTGTTCTCGGCGACCTTCGTCTTGCGATCGTCGGTCTCCGCGGTGCGACACTGGAGCGCGATGAGCTCGCCGCGCGGATCGTCGTTCGACATGAGCCAATCGGCGTAGACGAGGCGCGGTCCGTCGTCGTCGGGCGCGTCGTAGATGCGCGCGAGGAGCTCGTCTTCCGTCACGCCGCGAGACTACACGAAACGTGCGATAACGCTCCGGACGTGCTCGCTCATCACGCCGCGCTTCTCTTGGTCGCCGCGTTCGCCGCGGGAGCGCTCAACTCGGTCGCGGGCGGCGGCAGCTTCATCGCGTTCCCCGCGTTGCTCTTCACCGGAATCAACCCGATCGCCGCGAACGCGACGAACACCGTCGCGCTCTGGCCCGGGACCGTCGCGTCGATCTTCGCGTACCGCGCCGAGCTCGCGAAGCGCGACGTGCGCAGCACGCTCGGCCCGCTGATCGTCGTGACGACGATCGGATCCATCGCCGGCGCTCTCCTCCTCTTGAACACGCCCGAGACGACGTTCGTGCGCTTGATCCCGTGGCTCCTCGGCGCCGCGACGTTGCTCTTCGCGTTCGGCGCGCGCCTCACCGCGTTCGTGCGCACACGCGCGTCGCGCGCGGGCGCGCTCGCGACCGTCGCGGCCACCGCGATCCAGCTCGTCGTCTCGATCTACATCGGTTACTTCGGCGCCGGCGCCGGCATCTTGATGCTCGCGCTCCTCGCGATCATGGGGATGGACAACATCCACGCGATGAACGCGTTCAAGGCGATCTTGGGCGCGACGGCCAACGGGATCGCCGTGATCACGTTCGTCGTCGCGGGGAAAATCGTCTGGCCCGCCGCGCTGCTCATGGTCGTCGCCGCGACGCTCGGCGGGTACGGCGGCGCGTGGGCGGCGCAGAAGATCGATCCGAAGAAGGTGCGGTGGATCGTGATCGCGGTGGGTACGGCGATGACGATCTATTTCGCGCTGCGCAAGTGAGACGACGCGCCGCGTCGCACGGCGCGCGCATCTTGATGCTGGCGCCGCGCGCGGCGGTGGGTAGCATTCCAGCCATGCGGCGAATTTCTTTCTTGGGCGTCATGTTGGCGGTCGTCTATGCGTGCGGCGGCGGTCGATCGAATTTCGAAAGCGGCGACGGCGGCGACAACAACGACGGATCGCTCAACGGCGACGGGCCCCAATTCGGATTCGACGGCGGCGGCAACGGCGACTCCGGCAACTGCACGACGTGCTCCGCGGATTTGCACGAAGTGCTCACGTGCGGCGACAACCCGCAAGTCGTGCAGACGTGCACCGGCAACCAAGGCTGCGGACCGACGGGATGCATCGACGCGTGCGACGCGGCTGCCGCGAACAAGAGCTCGATCGGTTGCGACTACTACGCCATCCCCGCCGACGGTTGGTCCACGACGTGGAACAGCGGCGGCGCCGCGGGCAACTGCTTCGCCGCGTTCGTCACGAACAACTGGTCATCGGACATGAACGTCACGCTCGTGTGGAAAGGGCAGACGATCAACGGCAACGACTACGCGTACCTGCCGCAAGGATCGGGAAGCTCGATCACGTATCAAAAGATTCCGTCGACGGGCATTCCCGCGAACAGCATGGCGATCGTGTTCTTGAACGACTACGTGCCCGGGCAGGGCGAGCTGAAGTGCAACTGCCCGTCGAGCGTGACCGCGGCGGTGACGACCGAAGACATGGTCATCCACCAGACGTCGATCAGCAACGCGATGGAGATCAAGACCGACGTGCCCGCCGTCGTCTACGACATCTATCCGTTCGGCGGCGCGACTTCCTACATCTCGAGCGCGACGCTCCTCTTGCCGGTGTCGTCGTGGGACGTGAATTACGTCGGCGTCACGATGTCCGAAGGCACGTCGTTCCCGCCCGCGTTCGATCTCATCGCGCAAGAAGACAACACGCAAGTGACGCTGCTGCCGACGACGAACATCATCGCGGGGACCGGCGTCGCCGCGGCGACGAAGGGATCGCCGGTCACGTACACGATCAACAAAGGTCAGACGGTGCACATTCTCCAATCCGTCGACGCGCAGGGAAACGATCTCACGGGAACGATCGTGTCGTCGAACGTACCGGTGGGCGTTTGGGGCGAGCACTTCTGCGAGGTCGCGGCCGATCCGCCGCCGTGGCGCATCGTCGGCGCGGTCGACGGAACGACGCTCACGTACGATCCCGCGGTGAGCGGCGCGCCGACGACGCTCAAGGAAGGTCAGCTCGTCGAGTTCAACGGGCCGGCGGCGTTCCACATTCAGTCGCAGGACAACAATCACCCGTTCTACCTCGCGGCGCATCGACCCGGCGGCGACTGCGACGCGGCCCACCAGCAGATCCCGCCGATCAAGGCGCTCGGAAACGAGTACGTCGCCGTCGCGAACGAGGCGACGTACTACAGCGTCGGCGGTCCGGAGACCGTCAACGTCGTTCCGCCCGCGCAGTTCCTCCCGTCGTACATCTTCTTCACCGATCCGACGTACGGCTACACGGAGGTCGCGCTGACGCGCGTGAAGGCGTCCGACAACACGTTCCACGACGTGACGCTCGACTGCCTCGGCACCGTCACTGGTTGGCAAGCGGTCGGCACGAGCGGCACGTATCAATACGTGCACGTCGATCTCGCGACCGCAGGGAGCGGCGTCGGCAAATGCAACAACGGTCTTCACACGATCAAGAGCGACGTGCCGTTCGGGATCACGGTGTGGGGTTATGACAGCGCATCGAGCTACGCGTACCCCGCGGGCGCGAGCGTGAAACCCATCAACACGGTCGTCGTCCCGCCGACGCCGCATTAGTCACATCGGCCGCGCAAGCCTGCGCGGCCGAGGAACGCGCGACGCGCGAGCCTGCGCGGCCGAGGAACGCGCGACGCGCGAGCCTGCGCGGCCGAGGAACGCGCGACGCGCGAGCCTGCGCGGCCGAGGAACGCGCGACGCGGTACACTCGCGCGCATGAAAGCTCGAGGCTCGTGTGTTTGTGGCGCGGTGGCTTACGCGATCGAGGAGCCGCTGGCGGCGTTTCAGTATTGTCATTGCAGCCGCTGTCGAAAGAAGACGGGCTCGGCGCACGCGGCGAACGCATTCGTGCCCGTCGCGCAGTTTGCGTGGGTGCGCGGCGAAGATCACGTCAAGCGCTTCGACCTCGAAGGTACGCGCTGGTCGAGCGCGTTCTGCGCGACGTGCGGATCGGCGATGCCGTTCGTGAATCGCGCGGGCACGATGGTCGTCGTGCCTGCGGGCGCGCTCGACGAGCCGCTCGAAGACAAACCGCGCCGCAACATCCACTTCGCGTCGCGCGCGCCGTGGTACGTCGCCGCGTCGACCCTCGAGACGTTCGACGCGCTCCCGAAGTGACCACCTCCGAGCTCCGCGGCCGCGCGCGGCCGATGCGACTACAGCTCGCGCCCCCAGCGCTCGATCGCTTGCGCGACGTTTCCGAACGCGCGGCCCTTCGCGCTCAGATCGTACGCGACGCGCACGGGAGGACCCGGCTCGACGCGTCGCACGACGAGCCCGCGCGCTTCGAGATCCTTCAGTCGCGCGGAGAGGATTTTGTCGCCGAGGCCCGGCGCGCTGGCGCCGATTTCGCAAAAGTGCTTCTCGCCGGACGCGAGGGCCGTGAGGATCGTCGCGGTCCACGGGCGACCGAGCACGTCGATCGCGCGTTGGAAGGATTTGCAGCGGCAGTCCACGGTCTTCGCCATCGCACACACATCTTAACACGTCACTTTCCAAAGGGAAGCGCCTTGACTTTGGAAACCGCGGCCGCACGTTCAGAGGCGCATGTTCTCACTCGCACCTCTCTTGGTTCACAGCGAAGCCGTTCCACCCGCCGCGCGCGAGGCGCTCCGCGCGGCGATCGTCGCGTCACCCGATCGCCGCGACGCCGAGCTCGAATCCGCCGCGCGCATTTTGTACACCGACACGGAACTCGACTGCCGCGACGCGCGAGAGCTCGTCGGGCTTTCGGGTTGCGAGTGCGGCTGACTCAGTACGGATTCGTCGCGCCCTTCGCGTCCGTGCCGACGTTGCGCATGTCGAGCACGGTCTTCGGCGGCGCGCCGTTGACGAACACGAGCTTCGCGTTCGGCGAGTTCGCGAGCGCCGTCTGCGACTGGATTTCGTAGTAGCGCAAGACGTCGTTGCTCAAGTTCGCCTTGAGGAGCTTCTGCGAGTCCGCGGTGGCTTGCGCGTCGATGCGCTTGGCGTCCGCGAGGGATTGCGCCTTGATGCGCTCGGCGTCCGCTTCGCCGTCCGCGGCGATTTTCTGACGCTGCACGTCCGCTTGCTGCTGCGCGATGACGAACTTCATTTTGAGCGCCGCTTGCTCCGCTTGGAGCTTGTCGTTGATCGCCGCTTGGATCGCGTCGGGGAGCTGCACGTTCCGAATCAGCACCGCTTCGACGTCGATGTGTCTCCCCGTGACGGCCTTCGTGATGCCTTCGTTGATCTGTTTTTCGATCTGCTCGCGCTGCGTCGAATAAATTTCTTCGGGTTGGTATCGCCCGGCGACGCGGCGCGCTTGCGAGCTCAGCGTCGGGCGGAGGAGGGTGTCGTAGAAATTCGGACCGAGCTCTTTGTCGAGCGCGACGATCTCGTCGGGTCGCACGTGATAACGGATCGAGGTGTCGAGGCCGATCTTCAAACCGTTCGCCGCGAGCACCTCGAGGTGCTCGTCGCGCTGCTCGGAGCGCGCGTCGTAGAGGGTGACGCTGTCCGAGTGTCCGATTTGCCAATCGCCCGTTTGGAGCGGCGTCGGGCTCACGCCGGCCGGCGTGCGCACGACGCCGAGCTCGCCGTCGCCGATCTGCGCGTAGTTGCACCCCGCGGAGACCGCCGCCGCGGAGAGGAGAAGAAGAAGCGCCCCGAATCGCGTCGTTGTTTTCATGAGGCGAACATAAAGTCGCGCGGCGCCTCATCAAGGCTTCGCAAGATTGCTTTACGGTAAAGCTCCCTCAAGTCGTGAAGTCGAATTCAAAACGACTTGTACGACGCGACGGCGACGCCGACGCACGCGACGAAGAGCGCGCTCGCGAACGCGATCACGAACGCGACGTGCGCCACGCGCGCCGTGCGCTCGCGAATTTCCGCGGGAAACACCGGAGAAAATAAGTGCAGAATGCACCCGATCAACGTGAAGCAAACCGCGGCGACCGCGAGGTGCTCCTTGCGCTCGAACATCCAACCGTACGAAGGCGCCTCGATGAAGATGCGCTGCTTGAGTCGCTGGCGATACTCGGGGTAGATGTTCGCGCCGAGCGTCGCCGCGCCGACCACGACGAGCGTCGTCAGCGCGACCGAGAGGCGCGCGCTCCGCTTCGGGTTGCGCAGCACGATCGCGGGATGCAGCAGCGCGACGACGGCGAGCCATCCGAGGTGACCGTGCACGCGCTCGAGCACGCGGAGCAAGAGCACGCTCACGGAAGGAAGAGCCCCTGGAGCGCGATCATCGCGGCCGACGTGATCGTCGCGACGTGAAGCAGACGCACCGCGCGCGCGAGGTTGCGCTGCGCGATTTGATGAACGCCGATCGCGACGAGCGGCGCGAGGTACACGCCGATCCAGAGTCGCCAGAACATCGCGATCTTCACGCCCGACGAGACGAGCGCCGGGTTCGGTTGCGGCACGAAGAGGACGTCGTACGCGCGGAGGCCCGCGTACACGGCAGGGATGACGACGATCGCCGACGCGAGCGCGACGGCGACCTGCGCGCGATGCGACGTCAAAACCCGAACCCCACGATCGATCGAAACCAAACCGGACCGTACGAGTCGATGCCCGCGTCGAGCACGCGTCCGACGTTCGAGACGCGCACGTAGAGCCCGCTCGTCCAGAAGAAATTTCCGAACGAGAGGCGCAGCGTGGGTCCGACGTAGTGGTGGGGACCTTGGTTGAAGTTGGGTGGGTCGGTCGCGTCGGTGCGCACTTCGGCGCGCATCCAATATTCGATGCCTGGCGTCACGATCGGCGTCGCTTGCACGGTGATGCCGGCGGTCGGATTGAAGACGATGTCGCGCCGGCCGCCGTAATAAAATTCGTATTCGAACCACGCGTTCGCGAGCAAGCGCACGGGGCCGAAGCGGCGCTCGAGGATGAGCTTCCACTCGAGCTCGATCTCGGTGTTCGTCTCGGAGACCTCGCCGTAGAGCGCGACGTCGACGGGCCAATCGCCGAGATCGTCGAGACGCCAGCGGATGCGTTGTTTGCTGCCGTTGCCTTCGGTGAGCGACGGCACTTCGAACCCGGCCGCTTGCGGCGCGAGCGTCGCGTACAGTCCGAGCTCGACGCGATTCGAGAGCCCGTACTCGACTTCGGTTTGGAGCTGCGTCGCGACGTATTGTTGCGCGGCGCCGTTCGTGTTGACGGCCATCACCGGGACGAGGTCGACGTACTGCTCGACCTCGCCTTGTCCCTTCGGGTTCGTGTCCGCGCCGTACGTGAAGGGAAGGGGCTTCGGCGTCGCGCTCGCCGTTTCAGCGAACGCGATCGATGCTGCGACGAGGAGAAGCGCGCACCGTCTCACCATTGCGAGAGCGAGAGCTCCGGCGCGATCACGCAGTCGTTGGTCTGCGCCGCCGAGTGACAATTCGCGCACGGACCGCAGCTCGCGTACGCCTCGCTTCCCGTGGGCTGCGTTCCGCTCCACTGGAAGCGACACGAGCCCGCGTCGTCCGGCGGATCGATTCCGTACCACTCCCAACCGACACAGCCGCTCCCGGGATCGTAGTCGCCGCCGCGCTTGGCCATCGCGAAGATTTGCCAAGTCGACGGGTCGGGCGTCATTTGGATCTGCTTGATGATCATCGTGCCGACGGGGAACGACGTCGATCCGTGCGGCGGAACTTTGTTGATGTATGCGACGCGCGGAACGTCGAGCACGTGCGCGCAAACGTCGGCCGCGACGCCCGCGTCCGTGATGCCGCCGAGATCGTACGACGTCCACGTCGTCTCGTAGTTCGCGCAGTCCGACGGCAGAGGCGTCCACTCGCCCGCGTCGGCGTCCGCGTCGTCTTCGTGATTGTCCGGCGCGCACGCGACGAGCGCGCACGCGGCGAGCGCGACGCTAAAACTGAATCGAAATGTTCTGGGTGTCGCCATCGTTGCAATTGGTCATCGGTGGAGCGTGAACGTACGCGACGACGGCGAGCGTGCCGTGGGCCGTCGCGGTCTTCGCGTCGAACGAAGTGAGCTGGAGGGTGAAGCTGCCCGTGGGGACCTCCGTGTCGCCCGCTTGGAACGCGCAGTTCGTCGTGCCGAGCGCGGTCGTGTCCCAAGTCTCGACCGTTTCGCTCGTGAGCAATCCGGGAGAAGGGGACGTGCCGAGGTCGATCGTCGCGAGCACGCGCGACATGTCGGGCGTTCCGGTGTCGATCGTCAAGATCCAATCGCCGCCGGCGTCCGCATTTTGCGCCACGTTCGCGCACGGCGCGACTTGCGACGCGCCGTACACGTTGCCCGTGAGCTCGACGATGCACGCTTGCGGCGTCGCGCCAGCGTCCGGCGTCGCCGGAGTCGACGAGCACGCGCACGCGCACGCGCACGCGAACGTGGCGAGCGAGAGGCGCCTAGAGCGACTTGAGGTACTCGACGAGCGCATTCATGTCCTGTGCGGAGAGGGTGGTTTGCGTGTACGCCGCCATGCGCGCGGCCGCGTCCGCGAGCGTCACGGCGCTGCCGTCGTGGAGGTACGGCGGCGTCGACCACACGCCGGTGAGCGACGGCGTGTCGAAGGAGCACCCGTCGCGTGGATCGCCGTCGATGTCGGTGTGCGCGACGTCGTTGTACGGTCCGTTCGTCACGCACGTTCCGACGTTGTGCAAGTTGGGCATCGTCAGATCGAGCGTCGGATTGTTGTTCCCCGAATCGGTGTAGCGCGGTCCCGAGTGACACGACGCGCACGACGTTTGGAAAATCGTTTGTCCTTGCGCGACGAGCGTCGCGTCGGTGGTCGGCGGAATGGGCGCGGGGATTCCGAAGTTCGCGTAGTTCGCGATCGCGTCGAGCAGCGTCTTGATTCCGGGATCGGTCCCGTCGCCGAAGCGCCCGCCTTGCTCCGTGTTGATCGTGCGCCAGTAATCCTGCACGACCTGGCGATCCGCGGTGCGAAAGAGGAGCCCCGTCCCGAGGAGCCCGCCCGCGTTCGTCGGCGTGTCTCGCGGGCCCTGCGCGAAACGCCACGTCACCGCGTCGCTGCGTCCTTCCATGTGGCACGTCGCGCACGCGATCCAATGGTTGGTCGTGAGCGGATACTCGTCGCTGTTCGCGGAGTAGAAGAGGTGCTGACCGAATCGCATTTGCGTCGGCATCGGATCGGACGCGACCGTCGTGATGGGCGCGCCGTCGACGGCGAGCGTCAGCCCCGAGTCGGTGCGCGTCACGTCGAGCACGACGACGTCGTTCGTGTTGCGCTCTTCCAAGTACGCGTGCGTCTCGTCGGGCGAGAACGCGATCGCTTCGGGTTGGTGCCCCGGAATCGGACGCAAGAGCGACGACTCGATGTGATGAACCGCGTCGACGACCAGCACGTCCTCGCTGTTCGTGTCGACCATCAGCGCGTACGCACCGTCTTTCGTGAACGCGATCGCGTGCGGCCCGGACACGACGTCCGCGAACGCGCCGTTCACGCCCGCGACGTCCTGCGCGTCGATCGAGAGGAACTGCTGCTCGCTGCCGTCCGGATTGAGCACGACGAGCGTCGCGAACGCGGTCGACTCGAAGTTCAGCGCGGGCTGCGCGGTGTCCGTCCCGAGGAGCGTGAGCGCGACCCACGTCTCCGGCATGCCGGGCCTGCTCGCGACGTCGTAGAGCCCGCGCGGTTGTCCGTGCGCGAGGCGCGCGTCGCCGCGGTTCGCGACGTCCGGGATCACGAACGGAGGCTTCGCGGTCATCGCGTTCGGATCGATCGCGGTGACGCCCGCGGTGAGGAACTGCGACACGTAGAGCACGGTGCCGTCGTTGGACCATCCGAGCGCCCACGGCTGCGACGCGACGGGCACGGTGCCCTTCACGACGAGCGACGCGGCGTCCACCTTCGCGACGATGTAATCCTGCGCGCACGCGACGTACACCGACGCGCCGTCCGGCGACACGACGAGCCCCGCGGGCTCC
>Ga0335078_10001162_pt1 | contig 39892 bp, 33 predicted proteins | sample Lox_Sample_32_FD_206711 | JGI IMG/M metagenome (GOLD analysis project Ga0335078, IMG submission 206711) | Soil microbial communities from Loxahatchee National Wildlife Refuge, Florida, United States - Lox_Sample_3.2 | ecosystem: Environmental > Terrestrial > Soil > Wetlands | place: USA... | reverse complement strand
CCCATGGCGCGTTGCCACTTCCCCACAGGCTTTCGAGCTGCTGCTTATCTTTGAAGGTGTCCATGCTTGCCCAAAAACCATCGTATGGATAACCGATTAGCTGCTTGTCCTCCATGAGCCTGTGAAAGGGACCGTTCACAAGTTCGTCACTTTCGCCCAGGTAGTCGAAAATCTTTCTTTTGAAAACAAAAAAGCCTCCGTTGATCCGTACCGATCCGTTTGCTATAGCGTGAATGCCCGAGACGAGATTGCCGTTGCCTTCGTCCAGCGAAACGATGTGGTAGCTCAGGTTCGGCCTGACGCACAGGAAACTGGCGAGCTTTCCCTGCTGACGGAAGTGTTCGATCTGCTGAGGAAGGAACAAGTCCGTGAGGCCGTCGCTATAGTTGGCTAGGAATTCGTCCTCGCCTTCCAAGTATCCCTCCGCTGCTCTGAGGCGCTGTCCGATACTAGAATTCACACCTGTGTCCGCAAAGGTGATCCGCCAATCGTGGATATCGCTGTTGAACAGCTCGAGCTTCTTTCCGCCGCCCGAGAGTACAAAGTCATTGGAGGCGCATTCGTTGTAATTCAGGAAGTAGTTCTTGACTGTCTCGGCTCGATGCCCCAAACACAAGATGAAGTCTTTGTGCCCGAAGTGCGCGTAATACTTCATGACATGCCAGAGGATCGGCCGATAACCTATTTGCACCATGGGTTTGGGCACGTCTTCCGCATCGCGGATGCGTAATCCCAATCCACCGCAAAAAAGAACGACCTTCATATGTCACTCCAGTTCTCGTCCACCGAACGAGATGTCATCGTGTCAATTCCGCAAGTTGATCAACTTCCCGCACCTGACCAGTCGGTATCGATCAGTTTGCGTCTGAAGACCTTTTCTAGAGCTTGTATCGGGCTAAGCAATAGACTCAGGAGTTTCTTGGCGACACATTTAGCGAGCCTGACATGAGAAAGCGGATAGCCGGCATCAGCGAGTCTCCGCTTATGATAGTCCCAGAAAGCCTTCTCTCTACCGAACCGGTAGATTGGAAGATCGCGGTGATTCTCCAGAAAACTCGCGGCCAGGAAGTTGTAGTAGTTACGAAGAATGTGCTCTCGGCGTCCAGTCAGTTCCGCCTCTGTCAAGTAGAGCGGACCGTATTTGGTGAGATCGCAAAGCCGCGACGGTTCATAACTGTTTACACTTCGGCCGCCTGCGCTGGTTTGTGAACTATGAATTCTTTCGTAAGAGAGAACCTGATGCACAAAGCCGAAATCCGACTCCGCGAGATACTTAAAACACGCACTGGTGTCGGCTTCTGCCGTGCCATTCGGATAGAAGTACTCCTGGCCTCTGACAAGGTCGGACCGGTACAGGATAGAGGTTGGACTCCCGAAAACATAGGGGCCACCGAGCAAGCGTGAGCGACAAGCGTCTCCGCCGGGAATAACTGTGCTTGGGTAAGGTACCTCGGCCCATCTGACGCGCCAGTTGCGCCCGTCGGAACCACCGCCGCTAAGCTGGTACGAGCCGACAATACCCACTGAGGGGTTTGCTTCGGCGACGCCAACCATCCTCGAGATGCATTCAGGAAAAATCCAGTCGTCGGCCGAGACGACTTTGCAGTATTTGGAGGCAGGCGAAATTAGACGAAAGGCTCGGTTGTGGTTGGAAATGATGTCCAGTAGCCGGTCGTTCTGGTAAACGCGAATGCGTTTGTCTGTTCGAGCATAGCGCTCCGCGACTGTCTGGGTGCCATCCGTGCTGCAGTTGTTGACAATGATGTACTCCCAGTTGGAGTAATTCTGTGCGAGCACGCTTTCGATGCATTCGGCGAGAAATTCTTCTCCGTTGTAGACAGGCGTCAGGATACTAACCAGCGGTTCTGAGCTTGCTGCCATTCTGGATCTCCTCGTTCGTCGGGACTGAGTTCAAGATTTCATCGGAGGCTTTCTTTGTCCCTCAGCTACTGACGAGCCCCATTCCAACGGCGGAGAACGTTTGAAACAACGCCTTATGCAACTGACCAGACAGAGTTAAGCAACAGCGACTTGAGGAAGTTTGCGCTTTGTGCCAAGAGCTGACCGACAATCACGAAGTAATTCACTCAAAATGGCCTTTCCCCCAGGTACTAGGAGCATCGCACCGAAGTAGGCGGCCACTCCCAGCGGCACGAGAAACAGCAGAGCAACGAAACTGTTGCGGAACACCATTGTTCGAGAAGAAACGTAAAGAATCGCAGTCATAAGCAACGTGCAAACTGCAGGGCGCGCCACTGCACGCAACCAGACGTTGATATCTACCGGCGTGTGCTTCAGAGCCCACCAGACGAACGGCAAGAAGACGACGTAGGTAGCAACCACGTGCCCATAAGCAATTCCCAGAGCACCCCACTTCACGCCTACGCTGACGGCCGCAATCAGAGCGATCGAATCCAGAACGCCCAACGTAAGATATCGAGAAGTCTTGCCGCACGTCACCATCACAAAACCGATCGTGCTTATAGCGGGCCTGATGCAAGCCGCGATCGCCAGCACCCTGACGAGATCCACGGCGGCCGACCAGCGCTGGCCTAACAAGAGAAGAACGATTGGCCGCGCACACATACATATACCCGCAGCGATCGGCATCGTCACCAAGCTGAGAGCGCTCACTGCCTTTTGGAAGCCTCGCCTATATTTCGACATGTCGTCTTGCAAAGCGCTGAAGGCCGGCTCCGATACACCGTGCACGGCTCCCGCCAGCTGGTTGACGGGCATCATGACCAACCCAAATGCCTGACGGTAGATTCCGAGAACGCCAGCCCCGCCTAATTTTCCCAGAAGAATCTGATCCACACTGCTAGTGAAGAAGGTGACCAGATTGAACAGGGTGATATCTCGAGCGAAACGCATGTGGTGCCACACCTTCTTCTTGACGTCAGGAAGACTCGGAACCCACGGACAGGCAATGAACGTCCCCGCCGCCGTCAGAAGTGCCCTGACAATCTCACGCCAAACCAGAGACCGATATCCATAGCCCTTCAACGCGAGCGTTATCGCCACCACATTGCCCACGATGATGGAGCCTGTACCAATCAGCCCGGTCGCAAGGAACCTCATCCTGCGATTAAGGAGAGCCTGATGCTGAATGGTAAGTCCGCTGAACAGGAACGTAGTAGAGAGGACCGTGGCGATATGCGTCAGACGCCTCTCGTGGTAAAAGCTCGCGATAGAACCTGACAGCGCAATGATTGCGAGGCATATCCCTGCACCCACAGCGGCGTTCAGCCAAAACAGATTGCTGACTTCTGAGTGGACCAGCTCTTTCTTCTGAACGGTGGCTCGGCCCAGTCCAATGTCCTTGAACTGTTCGGCAACGGCAGTGAGCGCGAACACCATCCCAAGAAGCCCGAAATCGGCCGGCACTAATAGGCGTGCGAGTATCGATGTAGAGACGATTCCGAGCATCAGGTTTGCGCCTCCCGAAGTCACTATGAAGGCGCTGCCACGTATCGATTTCGACTTGAGATCGGATCTGACCGTCTCCGTCTCGAAGAAGCGTTGATGTCGCTCCGCAGGCAGCTGCGTTCGAGGTTCAGTTGAGCTGACGACGGGCATGACCAAGGTTGGACTACGCAGCGACCTCATGGCTGCCTCGCAGCCCGCCGTAGGCGCGCATGAGCGTTGAGCAAATCGTGTCCCAAGAGAACTGTTTCCGAATGGTCTCGCACGAGGTACGCGACATTGAGATGCGGAGCTCATCATTTCTGAACAACTCAATTACGGCGTCGGCGATGGCAGTGGGATCCGCAGTGTCAACAAGCAGACCATTGCGTTTGTGCGAGATCAGATCGGGCACGGCTCCCACTCGGGTCGTCACGACCGGCAGTCCCGCCGCCATTGCCTCAATGATGCTCATCCCAAACGATTCGTAGAGGGACGGGTTAATGTAGATGTCTGCGGCGGCGTAGTGCTCGGGTATTCGGTCGTGAGTAACGAGGCCCGTAAATGTGACACGCCTGGCAGCGTACGGACTAAGCCTGTGCCGCAGTTTCTGCAGATAGCCACTTTCATAGAAAGGAACCAAGCTCTGAACCAGAGACTTGTCGAGTGAAAGGTCCACGATGTGTTCCCGCGGAGCCACCGCCTCTGGTCCCACTATCGTCAAGCTTGCGTCAGAATACTTTGTGCAGATCGACTCAAAAGCGTCTAGTAAGACATGAACGCCCTTTTCTGGAGAAATTCGTCCTACGTAGAGTAGTCTTCGGGAAGTACCAAGGCTCTCTCGACGATTGTCGCAGGCGGCGAAAGCGTCCGATGATATCCCCATCGGGACGGTCCTACAACGGGTCGCGACTTCTGCAAATGTTTCAGCAGTGGACTTTGTGATGAAGTCGCTGCATGAAACAATCAAATCGATCTCGCGGAGTCTTGCGCGAAGGTCGGTGAATGCGATCTGCGTTAACCATTCTCCATGCATGTTGAGAACAATCGGAAGTTTCGGGTTGAAGCGGCGAATGGTCTGCGCGAATTGTGGATAGTTATAGATGTGGACGACGTCACAGCACCGTTTGCGCAGGTCCAAAGCGATCTTCGTCGCATAAGCAGCGTACCAGAGATCCGTTGAGAAAAATGGGCGCTTAACGCCTAACGCAATATGGAAGTAGTGGAAACGACTTAGGAAACGATTATCCAGGCGTGTGGAGACGCAACGATACCGCACCCCCTCGACCCGATCGTTAGGGCTAGAGCCGAACTTGCCCGAATAAACGAGAACGTCACACTGTTCAGCCAGGCGTTTCGTGATTTCCCGATTCCAAATTTGCAGGGAACCGTCCGAATGTGGGGACCACATCGGCGGAAACACAAAGGCGATCTTCATTGGATTCAACTTTGCGCCCGCGTCATTTGCGAAGCGAAGCGCTAGATACCGCCGCCAAGGCGCGCTCCGCAGCATTTTCCCCGCTCTTGAAGCTTTCGTCAGTCCACATGTAACCCCAATCCCCGTATCGCCCGCAGTAGGCGATGCCGAAATCGTCGAGATAGCCGTGGACGGTCTTCAATGCCTCAGCACGATCAAGATCGAAGATCACGTTGGCGTACCGAAGCAGGAGGGATTTCCGGCACAGAATCTCATCGCTATCGCGGAGAAGACCCACACGATACAGGTCGCGAATGACCGGCTCGACCCAATCATCGGGCGAACCCGTAAAAGGCCTATATTTCTCGGAGAAGTAGATTTCCGCTTGGATGCTTCCCGCACCATCAGGAACATTTGTCGCAGACAACATATGTGGGAATCCGAGCCGCGTGAAGCAGATATCCTCATCGTAGAAGTAGGTCATGTGCGAGCTGGACAAGTCCTGACGGTTCACCCCGACGTTGACTAGCACGCAAGTCGAGCAAGCTAGGCGTCCGGCAGCCTCCAACACGTCTCGGGGCGCGCCTTGAATCATGCGAACGAGATCGGGCAACGGGACTGAAGAGATCAACGCATCGTAGTGCGTCACGAAGCCGTTCGAAAAGCGGAGCTGTCGCATGCGAGGTTCAATCGAAACCAGTTCATGATCGAGCTTCAATTTACCAAGAGGCACGAACTTAGTCAGATAGGACACGAACCCGCCTTTCTTCGGGTAGCGGAAGTGTGTGATGTAATGAACGTGTGGGGCCGAAGGTGAGAGCGCACCGTGCAATACTTCCTCGAGGCTAGGACGGTAAATGCGCGGACCCAGCCAGTCCGTACTCATATTTTCCGCAGTAGTCGTGTGGTACTTCCGCGTGTACTGCATTGGGAACGACTCGGCGAATGTCTTGCCGAAACTGGCGAGCAGCCAGTCCGCATAATTATTCACGGGTCGTTCCGGTCGCTGGTGCTCCTCCACGAAATCCGCGATAACTCTTACAATCGTGTCCTCCGGCAACCCATGGAGATGCAGCTGCACCGGGTGCTGAGGCCAATAGCCATGCCAGTAGTTATTCAACATGATCTGAATGGTCTCGTACTTCTGATCGACGCTCTCGGCAAACAGCTCCTGAATTCGCGGGTCCTTGGTAAACGAAATGTGCGGACCTACATCGAAGAGGAAGCCACCTTCGAAGCGAAATGATGCCGTGTGACCACCGTAGTAAGCATTCTTGTCGTACATCGTCGGCGTTACGCCCTCCGCATGCAGCCGGTAAGCGGCGCCGAAGCCGGCCATGCCGGTTCCGAGAACGATGATGTTTGGTTCGGGCATTTGGAATGGCGCTCCTCTATCTGCCTCTTATGACCTGGTCGCCACTGCGCCCGGAGTTTCGCTGGGCGCGCCCGCCGACCAGTCAGTTACGTTTGCGCGAAACCCGAGTGTCAGCTCGCGAGAAGGTCCTCGTAACGTTCAATCTGATCTCGCGTAAAGCGCAGGAGATCGGCGCCCGTTTGGAAAGCGCGGTACCATTCAACAATCCAACTGAGAGCCGCCTTCAACGGGAGGACCGGGTGCCAACCGAGGACTGTGTTGGCCTTCGAAGTATCCAACTTAAGGAAGCGCGCCTCGCGCGGGTGCATTCCGTCATCGCGCCTCCATGATGCGTTCTCGCCCCAGAGACGTGCTAATTCGTCGGCGATACAAGAGACGGGCGCAGCATCCGTGTCAGCAGGGCCGAAGTTCCATGCCGAGCCGAAATGGGCACCGTCCTTCGCCAAATGCTCCGCAAGCATCAAATATCCGCGCAGAGGTTCTAAGACGAATTGCCAGGGTCGAATCGCAGAAGGATTGCGAATCAGGCACGATTCACCTGCGACGAAAGCCCTGATCAGGTCAGGAATCAGTTGATCCCTCGTCCAGTCGCCACCCCCAATCGCGTTCCCAGCGCGAGCGCTCGCGATTGCGACGCCGTGCCGGTCCAGAGATGCAGCGGGAAAAAATGAATCTCGGTAGGCCGAGGTCACCAACTCGGCGCAGCCCTTTGAGTTCGAATACGGATCGTGACCACCCATCGATTCATCCTCGCTATATCCGGGACCAGAGTCACGATTGGCGTAACACTTGTCGCTCGTAACATTCACAATCACGCACGTTTGACCCGACTGCCGTACCGCTTCAAGAAGGTGAACGGTCCCCATCACATTGGTCGAGTAGGTGTCCACCGGATCTTCATAACCTCGGCGCACCACAGACTGCGCGGCCATGTGGATAATCACCTGGGGACGGTTTTCGGCTAAGACAGAGTAGAGTCTCGGAAAATCCCGAACATCCCCGCGAATCGAGCGCACGATGCAAGCGATCCCGGCCTGCTCGAAAAGGCTCGGCTGCGTGGGCGGATCGAGCGCGTAGCCAGTCACATCCGCACCCAATGCATTCAGCCATAAACAGAGCCAACTCCCCTTAAATCCGGTGTGTCCAGTGATAAAGACGCGCCTCTCCTTCCAAAAAAATCGATTAAGCATGCCGAGCACCGCGCAGGCAGATCGGGTGTCCGCAAAATCGGATCGAGAGCATAGGGAAAGACCAGTGTCGAATGTTGCGGAATAGAGTTTCGGTTTTCACGCGATCCTAGCTGCCTGTACTGATTGCCGAGAAGAGACGAGAGGTTCGCTGGTCGCGGCTGGCCACCGATCGGCTTGCTCTCGCCAGAGCATCTCAGACAATCGATCGACTGGGGTGTCTACATCATCGAAGCTGATCACATCGTCCTTGGAAATATCGCGATGCAATACGCAACCTTCCGACAGTGCAATTGGAAGTGCCGATGCTGCGCGTGCGCGTGCGGTTGTGTCGATAAGCCCGTAGCTGCAAAACCCACCCACACCGTCGAGACGTTCGCCGGCCTTGAGATCACGTTTTGCAACAGTTATGACCTCACAGACGGGGCCCGCGATCGGAGCAACTGTGGCATCGCGATGGATCACGGCGCGACCAATCGTCGAGGCAATCTGAATGTGAGGCAGATGAAAAGGCGTGTAGAAGACATAAAAGGGGCCATCACCCAGCTTGTAGTATGCGAACTGGACTTTCTTTAGTGGCGATTCCTCGTACACAATGACGAAGGCACCGGTGTGAGGCGCTGCACCCAGCGCGTAGTCAACGAGACCCACACTCAGCATTTGGTCGGCTGGCAGTAAGTTGGCGATTTCCCGAACGTCTTTGCAAGCAGGCCCGTACATGCCACGGCGGCCTGCGCGGAACCCCGTCGCGTTGGCGAGAACTGTCGTCTCCATCGAAAGTTTGGTGCAATCTGCAAATGAAGTAACTTTCTTCACATCCTGATCATTCTTCGCCGCGAACGCTCGCTGAGTGTCTGGATTTCTGTAGTAGTCGACGATGCCTTTTATGTTGCCCGCCGCCACCGGACGCAGGCCCGTCGAGCGCAGATAGCGCAGCAGCGTCATCGCCACGCCGGGTTCGTCCCCATCGGTGTGCGTGAGCACGACGCCGGCTCGGTCGGCCCTCGCCTTCAGAACGGGACCGATGAGCGAATCCAGTTCGGCATTGACGAGCACGACATGTTTGCCACGGTCAATGGCCTGCAGGACGACACGCGCAGCAGCCTCAACAGTGCCAGTGACCTCGACAATCAGATCCACAGAATCCGCTGTGGTCAGGAGCGATGGATCCTCAGCCAGTACTGGTGTCCCACGCTCAATCGCGGCATCAGCCTCACGTGCGGATGCCACACGGGTCCAAGCGGTAATGCCCGCTTCATGGAACGCCCGCTCTGCATGATCGGGCGTTCGATTTGCGATCGCGACCAGGCGGATACCCGGCACCGGGGTTCCCAACTGCAACGCGATCGCCCGGCCCGTCGCGCCTGCCCCGACCATCCCTACCCGGATGGGGCGACCCGAAATTTCGCGTTCTCTGAGGGCGGCATCGACAACCATGAATCTCTCCTATCGAACGAAAAACGGCCACATCCGGTCCTGCTCGGAAACGACCGTTGCTGCCAGAGGCCATCGAATGTTGAGCGTCGGATCGTCGAAGCGGATGCCGCGGACTGCGCTGGGCGAATAAGACGCCGAAGTCATGTAATACAACTCGGTGCGGTCCTCGAGGGTCTGACAACCGTGTGCGCAGTGCTCCGGCACATACACCACTCGACCATTATCGGGGGTCAGCTCTGTGCCATACCACTTGCCATACGTGGGTGAGAGTGGTCTGAGATCGACCACGACGTCAAACATGGCTCCTCGAGTGCAGCGAACCAGCTTGGCCTCGAGCGCCGGCGCCTCCTGAAAGTGCAGTCCACGGATAGTGCCCTTCCGCACGCTAAAACCCATATTCGCCTGGACCGGCACGAAATTCAGTCCGTGCTCCGTAAACTCGCGCGCACACCATGCACGCATGAAGCGACCGCGGCCGTCCTCGTGTGGATCGGGTGCGATCAGCCAGGCTCCAGTCACCGCGGTCTGTATAAATCGCATAGGGGCGCGCCAAGTGCGAGGGTGCGAAACGATTTCATGCTCCTTGTCTGTAGCTGCCACTCCCGCAAAACGGAGGGAGCTTCGAGAGCTGCGTCCCCCTGAAACAAAGCTCTCGAGCACCTAGCAACAGCGCCCACAGCCACTGTTTTCCGGTAGTCACGAGACTGTGTGGGATCGACTTCAAAGTAAGGCAAACCTGCCCCGGCAATCGCTTGGACAGGCTACCGCAATTGACGTGACGTGAACTTCTCATGTTCCCGCAATCAAACTGCCAGATCCGTTGATCCGAAGCAACACAAGCCTCACGTAAGTCCGTGATGAGTAGACACTTGAGAGCGCGCTTCTCGGCTATATCCATGGCTCGGCTCCCGCACTCCGTGCGCGCTCAACGCAGGAAATGTGTTTCCATATTTTGGCACCTAGTTGCTCAGCACCTCCTTGGATTCGCGATAAACGCGTCCTCAGAGTCACCGTTCCAACATGACCACCTTCATTTTACGGATTTCCGCTTGATCGACCGAAGTAGAGCGCCCGAGGCATAACGCGTGCCCGAAACAAACTGCATGAGCGGCCCAAAACTCCAGGCCGCTGGCGCGCCGAGAATGTGAAGTTTGTCCACGGAGGTTTCCAGACCTAGACGCAGACGCGGAAAACCGTCAACGCGGCTGATGGAGTTCTTCAAACCGTCGGAGAGGAACGGGTACTTGGAAATGTCCACATGATAACCGGTTCCCAAGAGCACATGATCGATAGATCGTTCGGCACCGTCGTCGAACGCGACTTTCACGCGCTCTCCGACAGGGCCGACTTTCGTAACGTGGCGCCCCAACCGAATAGGGACATTTTCGAGACGCTTCACTAGCCACCGTGCTCCGGCCGGGCGAACGGCGCGCTTCCGCAGCTTGTCTTGCAGCCCACGAGGCAGCTTGCGAAGCATGTCGGGCCTCGCCATGAGCTGGCTAATGCCAGCGGGGCCGACATCGGTGGGTGCATAGAGAAGCTTTCTTATGGTTGAACCAAGCTTGTGATGGAGAGTTACAGAAGCCCATCCTTGCAGCCAGTGAATCTCATGCGCTCGTCCAAAGATCTCGACCTCGGCGCCGGCTTCGTGCAGCAATGCCGCCGATTCGAGAGCGCTTTGCCCCGAGCCGATTACAAGTACTCGCTTGCCTGCAAACGTGCGAAAGTCGCGATGCTCGGAGGCATGCGACGCAAGGCCGGAATTGATGCTAGCGAACTCTGGAGGACGCCAAGCGAAATCCTTAATCCCGGCCGCAATCACGACTCGCTTCGAACGGAAAATCTCGCCGTCGGTGAGAGTGATCCGGAAGCCGTTCGGCACAGTCTCGACACGAACAACTTCGCGCTGATCGAGTCCAGGCACCGCACTGCCCTGGAACCACTGGCCGTACTGCGTGAAATGCTCCAACGGTACAGGAACCGAAAATCGGCTGTTGCTGGCCGCCATATACGCTTCCAATGTTAATGAGCCACTTGGATCTGCGATTTGCGTCGCCGTCCAATTAGAGCGCAGAAACATCCCCTTCGGCATATTGCACTGCCAGAAAGACATCGGTTCCCCGAAAACCTGCACATCGAGGCCAGGAATTGTGCGCAAATGCGCTCCTGCTGCGAGACCGTAGGGACCAGCCCCGATAATGATTACATCGCATGTGGTCATTGGTTGTTTTCTCTTGTTATTAACGATTTAGATCGAACGGCGATAAACAAAGAATCGCTGGATCTACCGAAATCGGCTCAGACACTCGCGATCCCATTGTTCACTTATCACGCCGATACTGACCGTCCTCCCAATGTAATCCGACTATTGAAAACGCATTACGGCCATGGCGACTAGAAACCACGCTTCATGGCCAAGTACGGCAACAAGGCAACCTCGATGATTCCTGGAAGAGGATCATCCACACTGAAGACAGCCTCCTCATCGCAGTCGCGCAAAGATTGCAGGTAGGCTTCTCCTCCGATCTGACCATGCAAGATACCGAGTATGCCGGTCGGCAGATCCGTAAGCAGGCGGACCCACCGCACCCCAACTTTGGCGGTGCACGGTTCCGTTGGCTGTTTCATCTGGTCGGCAAACAGGAGAAATGGAAAATCGATCCCTGCGCTGCGTCCAATGGTATGGTAGCCCCACGTGCGCCCATTCACGTCGAGTATCCGATATTGACCATTACGGGGGTCTCGTTTGTACTCCACTTCGACTAGACCGTAGTAGTCGATCGCGCGAAGGAAGCGTTCCGAGTACTCCTCGAGTATGGGTAGGTCGACTGTCTCGACATAAGTGCTGGAGCGGCCGAATTCGAGAGGGTGCTGCCTGCGTCGGCAGGCAGTCATGTGGGCGATGGATTTTCCCTGCTTGAAGAATGAGCAATAGGAATACTGGCAACTCCCGTCACCGGGGATCAGGTCTTGAACCATTATTTCTTCAGCGGGAATATGTTGCCGCGCCCGTTCGAACAATTCCCGCAGCTGCTCAGAATTGTTGGCTCGCCAGGCCTTGTGTTTCGTGGCATAGATGAAGTGTTCCTTGATCGCGGGCTTTACAGCAACAGGAAATTGACCACAGACCAGATCGAGGTCTTCGATGCAGCGCGGATACCAGGTACGAGGTGCCGGGATACCGAGTTTTTCCGCCAACGCATAGGTATTTCGCTTGTCCCAAAGCCATTTCACTGTCTCCCAGCAAGGCGTCGGCACTCGAAAGGTTCCCGATAGTTCCTCGCGATGTTGGGAAAGCGTAGCGACCTGTTCATCCCGCGTGGGATACAACACCCAGCCCCGCAGGTTTTGTGCCCGACTCATCTCAAGGAGAGACCGGACAGTATCTTTCGACTGCAATAAGGATGGAACTACTTTTGACGCGGCGGTATAACGGGAGTACCGGGCGATCGATCTTTCATCATCAATGACACAGACCGGAACGCCGTGACGGCCCAGGCTGCGGACAATTCCGAGGCCCTGGTAATCGCCGCCAATGACGATGCCACCGACCGCACTTCGATTATGATGATCGTTTGAATTCATCGGGAGACTGGGACTGCTGATGCGTTTGTTGTTACCGGGGATCTACAAGTGGGCCGGTACGAGCTCCCATGTCCGCACTCATACAACCTTGGCGACGGCGGGATCCGGCTTCTCGCCCTTCTGAAGAAGAATCAGAAACACGGCCAGTGGAACGAGTGCGATCAAGAAAAATACGATTCCACCTTCGTGGTGAAGACGCCCGCGCAAAAAGTCTGGATTCACGTAAATCGATAGTACCGACAAGACCACGATGCGCAGTCCGTTCTTGAGAATCGCGAGAGGAACCACAGCGATACAGAGCACTAGCCTTCGCCACGGGCTGCGCAGGAAGAAATGGCTTGCCAACGTTGTCGTGATCAATAGGGCGAGAGAAGAACGTATGCCACTGCATTCCTCGGCGACGCGAATTGTAATTCCCGGCAAGGCAAAATCGAGGCCGTTTCGGAGAAACGGAACACCGAATAAGCTGAAGAGCCCTTCGGCGGCCTTGGCGCTCCCTTGTTGCAAGGTCGACGTAATCTGGGACAACGGCGGATCTGGGATGGGAATCGCAAAGAAAAGCAACAGTAGGGGAAACGCAGCTTCGCGAAAAGAACGTTGACCGAAAAAGAGAGCGAACGCTCCCATCCAGACGAGGACGAATCCGAGCATCAGGACTGAGGGCCGATTGTCCAAGCTGTACTGCCAAGTGTTTGACCGAACAAAGGCCAGGCATATCGATCCCATAATGACCAATGCCCCACCGGTTCGCCAATCATTCGAGAACTCGGAAAAGATCGACTTTCTCTTTAGGTACACGAGACAGAGACTTGTAAGCGGGATTAGCGGAACGTAGGCAAATGTGTCGTTCCTCGAGATAAGCGCAAGCAAGCCGGGCATGAAGCCCCAAGCCGCGGCCACCGCTGCGGGCGCGACACATAGTATGAAAAATCCGACTTTCGATCGCTGCGCCACCCAGCGATCGCTGGGTGATGCGATGTTTCCCGCGGATTTTCCTGAGGCTGGTTCCATTCAAATTACCTAACTATACTATTTCGAGAAGATGCTCCGGCAAGTTCGTAAATCAAACGATTTCCGTCCAGTACCGCATACGCCAACCTCGCCTTTTCCTTTTCTGGCCCTACAATCTCCCATTCACTCCCTTGGGCTACCAATTTCATTTCGCTTCTTGCTCTCCACCACCGGTCCACGTCTCCAGGGAGCGCAGCCCAGATCGCTTCGCGCGTAATCATTTCTCGCAGATGATTGAGCAGCGCCTCGTAGACTGCGCGTGCACGCGGTTCAATCAGATAATCCGGATGGGCAATAAAGCTCATCAGGCCATTCCTTCCTCTAATCAGCGCCAGCTGTTGTTTCCACAAGTCGGTAGAGTAATCGTTCAAAATGTGAAACAGCGAATAGTCTTGAGCCGCGGTCAGGGGTAACTCTACAATCTTGCCGACAAAATAGGGCATGACTGTGCAACAGCCACCGCGCAATGGCTCCAAGTGAGCGACATTCGGAACGGACATGTCATATGAAAACTCGAAGGCGTCATACCAGTCTTGATTACGATACATGGCGCCAGCGCGAAATCCCCGAGCGTTGTATCGGTGCACATAGCCGTTGATTCTCGCTGCCCGCCGCACAAATTCCTCGCGCTCGCGGTACAAATGTCCATCGTGATTCAAATCATGGACGTTGAATTCGAATCCGCGGCTTCGAATCTCTCGGACATATTCGTCCGGAACTTCGTAGCGCTTCTCCGGAATGACCTGAAACGACGCTTTGATCCCGTAAGAATCGTCTAGATCCATCAGCTGGGGCGTGAAATCACGACCTTTCGACGTTTCCACATCATGAGTCATGATCAGGCAATTCGGGGCACCATACGGCCAAAACCAGATGAACGGCATTCTCTCGATGCCCATCGACTCCATTGAGAGGCGCAAGAATTTCTCATGCAACGTGTCCACTGTGAAATCGACCGGCCATGCCGGAAACACTCTGCTCTTCCAATCGCTGAAATAGGCCCTCTGCAGATGACGCCGGAATGAAACGGGCAGGAGTTCGCGCACAAAATAGTAGCACTTGCGCACCCACTCTTGATTGACGGCTCTTTCTCTCGGCGGCACCAGTTCTCGCTCATACCGTTCGCTACGAAGGTTTTCAATCACCTGGGCGGCGTCAAAAGGAAAACGAATTTCCGAGCGCGCGACAAATGTGGCGCTCGATGCGTCACAGGAGGCAACGTCTCGTGGCTTCGTGGAAACACCCGATTGGCACTGCCCGTAGCAAGTGGTTTGAGGCCCTAAGGAGAAGAACCCGTTGGGGCCGGACAAATGGGGTGTCGAAAAGCGCCCCACTAGGGATTCGGGCACGCGGTAGTAGTCAGTTAGAGTGTGAATCACTGTAACGTCAAACCGATCTTTCTCCTGCGGAGAGTGAACCTACAATGAAGCTGCCTTGGTGTCGAGCGACCACCGCGGTTGAACAAACAGGAGCCCAAGTTGTCGAGCCTCCTTCCTCGAATTTGTCCGGTGTCGCTGGTACTGTGGCAACCGGAGAACCGCCAACATGGTGCCAAACGCGCATCGGTCTAACCAATGTGCCGGTAAATTAGCCTTCCCGCCATAGCCAACAACGAGTCTGGCATCCATGAGAAGACACGTTTGGCGATCCTGAGCTTCCGGCCGTAAATTGAGTCGAGCGTGGGATCGCCGGGACAGTTCCAATAGACCAGCAAGCTCGGGCGTTGGACCCAGTGATTCTTGAAGGCCAGCAGTCCCGGGTTGTCTTCCTGCGTTCGCCCTAGGTCAAATTCCACAGCACCATTTGATTTCGCGGCCACGGCCGCCCTCCACAAGAGCCACGGCATCGCGGCAAGCCTCTTGTAACGTATGTCGGAGCAACCGTACTTGTAATAGAGGACGCCTTTGTGCCGCAGCGTTAGTATTGCGGCGATGGCCTTTTCATCCCAGTAGGCGACCCGAATCTCCAAGGCCTCGCCCTGGCAGCGAATCAAGTTCTGAAACCATGCATACGGAACAGGGGGCAAGTGATGGCGGCTGCGCGTAACCTTGAAGAGATCGTAGAAATCTCTTAACAGGGCATCGGTAGCCCCGGATTCTTCGACTAGGCCAGCCCTGTCGGCTCGCCGTATCCGGCGGCGAACGCAGTCCTTGTCCAAACCCTGAAAGACCTGATCCAGATCCGGCCGAAGATCAAGCCTATGGAGAAGATATCTCGCTACCGGTAAAAAGCCGACTGCCTCACCTAATCGGTCAAAGCTAGCACTGGTCGGGCGAAGCTCCACGTATTTGAGTTGCTCGTGGTTAAGCGATGACCGGAGATAGCGCATCATAAAGCACAATTCTTCTTGTGAGTCGCAAAGGGGGTCACAATGGTCGGAAAAAGGCAGCGACACCAACCGACGTCCAGTGAGCCAACTGTTGACCTGACAAAATACCACCCCGTTTCTGAGCTCCTCCGTTGGCGACGACGTGGTAAAAACAACCGTCCTGTACCCGTACGTATCGCGAAGCGCGCTGAGCCAACCCACGGAGTGAAACACCGATGCCTTGGGATGTGCTTGAACGAACTCGTTCCATCTTGAGTCACGCGTTGGGTCAAGTCGGTAGAGCTTCATTGGCGTTATTCCTACAAGTCACTCAAAGACTTGAGTCCGGAATCAGCGAAACAAATCCCAAACTTCTTTAGATCCACGGGTAGGTTATCTGCTCGTGACTGTCACTGAAAGATTTGCCATGACCGCTTGATTCTGTTGCCTACGGAAGGCGGACTCTACGAGCGAAAGCGGTTTGGTCAGTGCGAGGGAGCCGTTGTTCCCGCTCAGCGCGGAGCGTGATGCAATAGCCACCCGGCTTCCGGACAGGCTACCGCGGTAAAGTGATCGGAGCGCTGAAACAGAATTTGCCTTGTTAGTCGCAATCGGGGTGCCAATTGCGGCAATTCGGCCTCGCTTCACCCAATCGGCGCATCCTTCAAGCCATTGAAGACAATGGGTTTATTTTCTGACTAGAACAAGCCTGCTCAGTCCCCAGAACTGTAAACGTGAAGCGAGGCCAAGTGGGAAAACGCTTGCCACGATTGCCATCAGGTTTTCCCCGTCCGCTCCTAGAATCTTTCTGCCTTGGCAGTTTCAATTGGGTTACTTGCTAAATGCTCTCTGATAAGCAGCGAGGAGGTTCTTGACGGAAAAGTCCCAACTCAGTTCCTCTTCGACGCGTTTTCGGCCGAAGTCGCCCATCCTACTCCTCGCATCGGCATCCCCCAACAAAAGCAGAATCTTTGCGGCAAAGTCCTCTGCGCCTTTCTCTTTGTCCGCGTAGAGAGATGATTCCATTGCGCTGAACCTACCCTCCTTCAGGTCGAACTGAACGATGGGCTTACCTAGAGCCATATATTCCATGATCTTGATCATGGTCGAGATATCATTCATCTCGCAGGGTTTGTCCGGATTGACGCACACATCGGCCGATGAAAGAATCTCCAGAAGTTCTCCGTCCGGGATTCTTCCAGTGAAGTTAACCGTGTCCTGCAACCCTTTTTCCACTGCGGCGCGCTGGAGACTCGCCAGTCCAGGGCCGCCACCAACACAGGTGAATTGGACGTCGCGTCGCCCCGAATCCTTGATGTGAAGGGCTGCGTCCAAAAGGATTTCGAGCCCTTCTTGCTCGCCCATGTTTCCGACATAGCCGACCAAGTAAGCTTTGCCACGTTTGAGAGAATGATTCGGCGCAACCGGTTTGAACGTCTTCGGATCGGGGCCGTTGCGTACGATAAAAACATCCTCTGGGGCCATATGACCCCTGGTGATCGCTAGATCCCTATAGCTGCTGTTCGTAGCCATAACCACATCACTAAATCGGAAGGTTATCTTCTCAAGCCACACTTGGAGCTTATAAAATGTGTCGATCCTCCCGTACTTCGACAGATACAACTCGGGGTTGGCGTCATGGTGGTCGAAAATGTACTTGACTCCAAAAAGCTTAAACGGGAGAGCGACTAAGAATATGTTGTCAGGAGGGTTGCAGCCCTGAATGACTTGGAATCCACGCCGAAAATAGATCCACCATGTGTAAACAAATTCCCAAAACAGCGCGCAACCATATTCATAGAGATAGCCTAACAGGCCGTTCCCCTCTCGGGGCATCGGGTGCCGATAGATGTGCACGCCCTCCATCACTTCGTGACCGAGCATGCTGCCTTTACCCCTGGGGCACAGCACGGTTACTTGATATCCGTGTGTGTGCAGTGAACAGGCTTCTTTCCATACACGCGTGTCAAACGGAACAGGAAGGTTCTCTACGATAATGAGGATTTTTCTTTTCAAGATTGTTGCGCCTCAAATCTCGTAGCTAGAGAAGTTTATACAGACCGGCGAGCGCGCAGAGCATCGTCGCCTGTCCCCAGTGTAAAGTCGGAGTCTTATTGACCAGCCAAGGCGAATAGCGACGATAGTAGAAGAAACCGGTGCGATCCTGCATGTTCTTGATTGTCCATCTGGCAACAGTCAGGGCCAGAGGGAGACTCTCGGGGTCCCGATCACTGAACAAAACGAGGGTGTCAATCGCCTGAGAAGCACACTGGATGTCGATCGGCAGCGTTTTGTTATCGTAATATCTAGGAGTGCCGTCCTCGAGAAAGAACGTTTTCTTCCAGTAATCGTACCCGCGGCGCAGAACGTCGTCGAAGGAATGGTCTCCAGTAGCAGCGGCGTAGTGCTTGAAGCAATCGAGTACGTACGCAGTGTGGAAATTATCGACCCAGTGTAGATTCGCCCGCTCTCCGTAGTACCAAGACGCATTCGCCCGTTGGTGTTGCGCGGTATATTGCATCGCCTTCCGCGCTGTCGACCGGTAGGACTCGCTGCCTGTGTGCGAATACGTCCGGGCCAGCAGGCTAGCTCCGAGCGTATTGGAGTTATGAACCTGCTGATTCTCGGCTGGAATGTAGCTCAGACATAGGCCAGTCCCCTCGTCAAATCTGTCCAGGTCGTGCAAAATGTGTTCGCAAGCGCTGACAGCCACATCCAAATACATGCTCTTGCGAAAGTAATCGTAAGCATCGAGAAAAGCGTGGCCAATGAGCGAGGTCCAGACGATCGTAGGGACACCCTTGGGCAGATAGAAGCTCCTCGACTGATAGTCGAAGTGATTTCCCCAACAGGCTCCCGAGTAGCCCTTCGATTCATTTTCGACCAACCACTGCAGCGCCGACTCCGCCTTTTCTCCCCAACTGCGATCACCGGTACCCTGCTGAAGACGAACGAATCCTCTCGCCATAAAACCCATGGCCTTTGTGGAGCGGCTCTTGGGAATTCCCAGAAACGGGCGCAAGTTGATCGGAAATCGCCGGACGCCCTGTTGAAGTACGGTCCGCAGGAGCTTGGTTTCAAAGGTGAGCGGGCGCAAATATTTCGCGCTCAAACCATCGAATGTGTCGTAGCTTTGATAATCATTCTTTTCCAGCCAATCGGAAAGTCGCATCATCGAGGCGTAAATCTGCGCCTTCGCACCGCTATCGTTCGATGAAATCATGGAATCCTTACCAGCAGATACCATCGTACTTGCCATTTTCACTCCTGCCTTCTGCGATCCGAACGAAATCCACTAGGTGTTGGCCATCACGCAAGCGGCCCAAGACCCCACGGAAATCCGGATCGTTATTGCCGATTACGACCGTTTCTGCGTGGTCCAACACGGCCCCAATCCCATTAACCATTAATCGCGATATATGCGGAATGTGGTTGAGTATGAAATCTCGATTCGCTCCCACCAGACTGGCCAGGTTTACGTTCTTGTCAAAAATTCGTAGATCATAGCCCTTGCCAATGAGGCGCTCGATGACCTCAATCATCGGACTCTCGCGAAGGTCGTCAGTGCCGGCCTTGAAGCTAAAGCCCAAAATACCGACTCGTTTCTTTCTTTTCTCCGTCACCAGCTGTACCCCTCGGGCAACGTGCAATTCGTTGCTCGGCAAGATCGACGTCAGGATCGGCAACTCCAGGTCGTGCGTCTTCGCTTTGTACGTCAAAGCCCTAAGGTCTTTCGGCAGACATGAGCCACCAAAGGCAAAGCCGGGCGAAAGGTAGGCGGGAGAGATGTTGAGCTTCTTATCTTCACAGAAGATCTTCATCACTTCATGCGAATCAACAGAAAGCGATTTACAGAAACTCCCGATTTCATTTGCGAATCCGATCTTAAGCGCATGCCAGCAGTTGTCCACATACTTGACCATCTCGGCGGTCTCAAGGCTCGTTCGAATCAACGGCGCGTCGAGCTTCGAATACAGGGCGGCCAACAGATTGCCGCTCGCGGAGTCCGACTCGCCGATCACAGTCTTCGGAGGCGAATTGAAGTCCCTTACGGCCGAGCCTTCCCGCAGGAACTCAGGGTTGTTGCAAATGCCGAATCCTTCTCGAGCCCTCTTCCCGGAGTATTCTTCCAATAAGGGAATGACAATTTGACGCATCGTGCCAGGCAAAATCGTGCTGCGGATGACGACCGTATGACGACTCGGCTTGGTCCTCAGAGCGCCGCCTATCAACTCGCAGACGCGCCTGATGTACTTCAGATCCAGATTGCCGTTGGTCTGGCTTGGAGTGCCGACGCAAACAAAGGATAACTCACTATCCCGAATGGCTTGATCCTGATCGCACGTCGCTCTCAACCGGCCCGCCTTGACCGTCTCCCCGATGACTTCTCCGATGTCCGCCTCAATGATGGGAGACCGGCCTGCGTTGATGAGATCGACCTTTGTGCGGACCGGATCTACGCCAATTACCTCGTGGCCGTCTTTCGCAAGACAACCGGCACATACCGTTCCGACGTAGCCCAAACCGAAAACGCTAATCTTCAAGGTTCGTTTCCTTCCTAATCCTTCCGGATCAAATCAGCTCTCGTTGTGTCTACTGCGAGTGACACCCTCACAATGGTATCTGTCGATTAGCGTTCTTTTCTTCGGTTGCGAAGGGAGCTTGCCAATTGAACACTAGCAAGGCTTGATCGAGATCACCCAGGAGACGCTTGACTCATATGGAAGAGTCGCCAAGTAACGCGAGAGTCCGCCGCTCGCGTGGCGTCTCGGACAAGGCGTAGGTGGATTGGACTTAGTCCTTCTGTCGCGGACGCAGGACAAGGACTGTCGGTCGAGACACCCCTTTGTAGATACGCTTTTCCACAACATCAAATTCGTTTTCCATGATTCGGACCATGGCTGCCGGTCTGGGCTTGTCCTTACCTCCGCTGATGCTGTCGGACGTGCCCATTCGAACGATAAAGACACCGTCGTTCCTAAGAAATCTTGCGTAGTGGTCCAACGTGTCTTTGATTTTTCCCATTGGGACGTGGTACATGGATTCTCGAAATAGGATTACATTAAACTTTTGGTTCGGTTCATACTTGATGAAATCACCTCGGAAAAACGCATTCTTGCTCTCTCGACCGTTTGCCATTGTTCTCTTTCTGGCCTTTTCGAGCGCCGCTTCTGATATGTCCACGCCGATATAGCTCTCGTATGCGGTTGCTGCCAATTCGTTGGCGGTGTTGCCTGGGCCACATCCAAGGTCGAGGATGCTGCCGTTCTTGGCGTACTTTTCCAAATTCGGGTACACGCAGTCGCCGACGGTATTGTCGATAAAGTCCCACTTGGTTCCCGAGAACTCCTTGTCCCAAAGAATTTTCTTAAGGCCCGAAGGGCCGTAGCTCTTGAGCGCCGCGACTACGAAATTTGCCGTTAGATCCACAATATTCATTTCTTGCTGCTCCCGTGCGCACGTAAATTGCCGCGCTGTTGAGGATGGAGGTGCCTCTGCAAATGTTTCTTTAGAAATCAAAGTAACAAAAGTCCTTAGTTCGACGGAGAACAAAAAGAGCTGTGCGAGTGCTGCGTCCGAGCTTAGAGTGTGATGCTTCCGGAAGTGCATTCACTTCATCGAACCACTGTAATAGCCTTGTGTACAGTAACTTATGAAAACGGACAGGGTTGAGCTATTGTCCAAAGACTGGACCTCGGGACAGTCGATTTGTCTTCCGAACCAAGGCAAAATACGGGCATGAGAATGCAACCATTTTCGCCAGCGTCGATGCGGTACCTTGGAGTGATTTGTTTGTCGGTCACCCTGTTCTACAATCCCGCGCACGCGCAAGGAACCTATACGGCTGTTTCGTGCAACCGCTCAGACGTGAACGCGGTCATCAATGGTCCTACACATACAGCTGTAAACGGCGACACGATCATCATTCCTGCCGGGACCTGCACGTGGACATCGGGAATCACCGTTTCCGGCGTCGGGATTGACATTACCGGGACCGGAACTCCGAATACGGGGGGCGGAACGGTCGGCGCAGGTACGGCCAACACAACGCTCAATCAGACCAGCTCCAGCGCGTTTTTCGCTTTCACTGGACTTACACAGGGGCAGACGGCGAAAGTCGAACTGCTCAACATGGGCACGAGCGATACGGGAACAAACGCCGTGGGAGCGGTAACCTTCTCAGGGACATGCAATTCAAGCGGCTGCCCGAACATCCGAGTGGACAACATCAACTTCACCGCGAACCAGTGGGAAGCCGCTCTTCTCGGCGGGTTCGTGACGACTGACGATGTATTCGGGGTAATTGACCACAACACAGCGACCGAATCGGTGAACGCCAGTCCGCCGCTAACGGACATCAACTTCGACGCTTGGCAGGGAGTCGGACACTACGGCGACAACTCGTTCGCAGCAGCTGACACCTTCGGGACCGCGCAGGCTCTCTACATCGAGAATAATCTCCTGAGCGGCGTGCGCGGCAGCGAAGATGTTGTAAGTTCCGATAGCGGTCAGGGAGGCTCGCGTTACGTTTGCCGCTTCAACACCGTGACTCAGATTTCCGGTACGGGACTCTGCTCGGCTCATGGCACTGGCTGGATCGGCAGAGAACGCGGCCAGCGGCAAGTCGAAGTCTATTATAACACCGCCGACTGTAGCTGGTCGCTCGTCTCCTGCAACGCGCTCGACGGCCTCAACAGCGGTACGGGCTACTATTTCAGCAACACGATCAACACAACGGGTGGCGGCCTCAACAGCATGACGGTACTTGATGTTCCAAGACTCGGTAGTGGCTCCGCATTCGGAGAGTGTCAATCCGGTTCGCTATACGACCAAGCTCCATTCAGTACTACATCGCAATGTTTTGATCAAACTGGAACGGGCGCTGGCCTGCTCATGGAAAATGCAACTCCCGTGCTTGTCTCGAATCCTAGTTGCACGAGCGGAAGTGCAGGCGCTTGCTGGGCGCAGAATGCTCTCGATCCGGTCTATGAGGCAGGGGAAGTTTGCAATCGCACCGACGGAGGTGGATGCAGTCCTGCATTTGTAGCGACTTCCTCCGAAGCATCAAGCAGAGTCACCGCGAATAAATACTTCTATGCCGAAGTATCGATGTCGGCCCAGTCCTCTCCGACTTCACCGTTCAACGGAACGAGCGGCACAGGCTATGGAACTCTAGCGAATCGCCCGACAACTTGCACTCCTCATGTAGGCTACTGGGCCACTGACCAAGGCAACTGGAACACCTACAGCAGCACGCAGGTAGGCGAACTGTTCGTCTGCACGGCGACGAACACTTGGACGATGAGCTATCAACCTTATACTTATCCGCATCCTCTTGTTAGCGGCGGCACTTCGGGAACCGGCGGGGATCCTCCGACGGCCCCAACGGGCCTTACGGCGACAGTTGAGTAGGCGCCTGTATAAGCATGGGACTAGCTGGCTGACCCAGCACCCTCGGTGGTCCGTAAGTAATTCGCGACAGCGGCGCATGGGTCTGTCGACCTTTGAACAATGCGAACATCCGGCAGGGATTCCGGCGATAGATCAACACCCGAGCCGAACGTGGCGGTAGAGCACGCGACGGCGAGTGGCACCATCAACCCTACGGCGACCGCCAGTAACTCAAACTCCTACGTCTCGGTGTGCGGAGCGTTCAGATGAGACAACTTGCGTGCCTGTTGTTTCTTTTCTTACTGCGGCCGGGGCCCCTCTTCGCTCAATCCTATTCGACCAATTTCCCGCTCACTGAAAACCCTATTTCGGAGAACGGAAATTGGACTGTACCGAGCCGGCACGGAGATAGTTCTCTCTGGGGCGATATAGAGACGAACGGCTCGATGGCTTATGGGGTCAGCATGCCGACTACCTACGGCGATCCCACGGCCATACTGACCGGCACGTGGAATCCGAGTCAGACAGCCACGGGCACGGTAAAAATAGTCAGTAGCGATACTTCGTGCTGCGTGGAAGCCGAACTGCGGCTGCGTATGACGATTTCTGCGAATAGCATCACGGGCTACGAGATCACTTGCAGCGTAACTACAACTCATTATCTCCAAATCGTCCGGTGGAATGGGGCCAACGGCCAGTACGTTTACCTAAACCAAGATGATAGTTCGGACTACTGCTCGAACGGCGACGTGCTCATGGCGACGATCACGGGAACGAATCCATCGACCATCAACGTGTACAAAAACGGAACCCTGCTTATCACTGCGTGTGACAACGGGGGCGGCAACAGTGGAAGTTGCGGTGGCCACGGTTACGGCGGACCGGGAGGAGCCGCAGGACCCTTCACAAACGGAGCGCCGGGAATGGGCTTCTACAACAATCAAGGCTATGCGTGGAGCACCTTTGGATTCTCTTCGTTTTCTGCCAGCGCCCCTTCTTATTCGACCAATTTCCCGCTCACTGAAAACCCTATTTCGGAGAACGGAAATTGGACTGTGCCGAGCCAGCACGGAGATAGTTCTCTCTGGGGCGATGTGCGGACTACACCAGGATTGGCGTTAGGTGTAAATCAGCCGACCAACTACGGCGATCCTACTGCGGCGCTCACAGGCACATGGGGCGTTGCGCAGACGGAAACGGCTACGATCTACGCGAATAACGTGCCTCATACGTGCTGCACTGAAATTGAACTACGCCCACATACAACGATTTCTTCTAACTCAATAAACGGATATGAAATCAATTGTAGCGTGGCTGGCGGCAACTACATGCAGTTGGTTCGTTGGAACGGGCCGAACGGTCAGTTCGTTTATCTAAATCAGAACGGCACGATCTGTCATAACGGAGACGTTATTTCCGTTCAAACCATCGGGACTAATCCGATCAACTTCTCAATTTACCTCAATGGCTCTCTCGTTCTCACAGGTTGCGATAACGGAGGGTCTGGTTCAAGCGGAAGTTGCGGCGGAGTCAGTTACAGCGGCCCTGGTGGGGCGGCTGGTCCGTTTTCAGGTGGAGCACCGGGCATTGGCTTCTGCTGTGGCACGTCGGGCTTCAGCACATCTGGATTCTCTTCGTTTTCTGCCAGCGCCCCTTCGGGAACCGGTGGGGAACCACCAAATGCCCCAACGAATCTGACGGCCACGGTTGAGTGAGCTGGTCTCGATAGCGCGCGACAACTAGCATCCGGACTCGGTACGTTGTGTAGACTGTACGTAGCTCGCGACCAAAGAAAAAAGGTCCTTTACGCAGTGCGCGGTCGGAAGAACCGTCGAAGAGATCGGCTGTGGACCAATATTCGAAGTGAACAGAACCGACGCACAACATGCGGCCCGAGCGGCTTGCACATCTGTGTCAGAATCTCCAATGAAAATGGAACGCCTCAGATCAATATTGAAATCGTCGGCTGCGTTGAGAAGCAGCGCGGGTTTCGGTTTTCTGCAGGGGCAGTCTTCGTCAGGTCTGTGCGGGCAATAGTAGGCCGCCGCCAGAAACGTGCCGTCGGCGGCTAACGCGTCATACATCTTGGAGGTTATCTCTTCGAGACCGACTCGATCGAGTAGACCCTTTCCGACTGCGGCCTGGTTCGAAATAACAATCATCGGCAGCCGGAGAGTTGTCAGCTGTTTCAGGGCTTCGCGGATGCCCGGCATAAAGACAAATTGCGACCAGTCCAACACGTAGTCGCCAGCGCGGCATTGGTTGATGACACCATCCCGGTCGATGAAGATCGCCGGGCCTCTGGCACTGGCATTCTTCTCAGAAAATACGATTCGCAACAAGTTGGCGCTTGACTCCTGCGCGACTTCCAATGTCGGACGAGTGGACGCGGCTAATGCCCTAATTGCTTGGGCGTCACGCCTACAAAGACCCAAACAGCGTTTCCTCGGCGATCTCGCAAATGATGTGTCCCGTTAATATGTGGCACTCCTGAATCCTCGGAGTTTCCTCCGAGGGAATGCGGATCGTGCAGTTCGCCACGTCCTTCATTGTTCCACCGGATGCCCCGGTGAGAGCTATGGTATAGATCGACTTCGATCTTGCGACCTCGAGCGCCCGAAGCACGTTGGGAGAATTGCCGCTCGTTGAAATTCCAACCGCAACGTCCCCTTCTTTGCCCAACGCTTCCAGTTGACGGGCAAAAACGAGATCAAATCCGTAGTCGTTTCCAATCGCCGTGAGAGCTGAAGTGTTTGCGTGCAAAGCCAGTGCCGGTAATGCTCTTCGCTCCTTCAAATAGCGGCCAGTGAATTCGGCAGCTAGGTGCTGTGCATCGGCAGCGCTGCCCCCATTTCCCAAAAAAAGGACCTTGCCGCCCGCGCGCAGCGCTTTCACGATTTGCAATGCGGCGTCGGTCACGAGCGTGACGAATGCGTCGTCCTGCAAAAGCACCTGCTTTATGTCGATGCTGCGCTGGATGCGGTCGCGAATTGTGCCTGCCAGGAGGTTTGCTTGCTCTTGTGTCTTCATCGCTTACCAGTTCCAGTCGACTATTGAGCCCTAGACAGTGAGGTCGCCAACCGGGATCTCGCCTGTGGTGTTTGACGCTCGCCTAAAGACAGAGATGCGGGTCGGCTTCGACATTCGCCAGGGTGACTTGGGCCCGTTGGAAGCGTTCGGGGGTTCCAATATCGATACAGTGGCCCGCATGATGGAACGCCCGAAGATTCTTGCCTTCGCTCAGCCATCGCGGGAACACTTCTGACTCGAGCGACACTTGGATACCCGTTGGTATTCCGCTCGAAATTTGCTTGCTTACTAGATAGATTCCGGCATTGACGTATTGGTTGCCGAGAGCGGATTGCTTTTCCTTGAAACTCAGAAGTTTACCTTCAGAGTCCATCGAGACGAGTCCGCAGTCCGTTCGGCCATCTGAGGGGACGACCACAATCGATACATCGGCGTTTGATCTTTGGTGGACCATGGAAAACGAACGCAGGTCCGCGTCGGTATAGCTGTCACCATTCATGATCAGCGCGGTATCAGAGGTCATCAGATCGAGGCCGTTGCGCAATGCGCCGCCAGTGCCGAGAGGCGTCGGCTCGATCGAATACGAAATCCTAAGGCCGTGAGCCTGATCTCCGAAACACGAGCGAATCAGATCTTTCTGATAGCCCACGGCCAAAACTACTCTGTCGAATCCGTGGCGTCGCAACTGGCTGAGCAGAATGTCGAGAAACGGCCGTTTGCCGATACACGCGAGCGATTTAGGAGCATCTCCGGTGACGCTTTTTAGGCGAAGACCAGCGCCTCCGCACAAAAGAATCGCATCAGTTGTGTTGGGCATAAATCTCAGACCGATCGGTCGATAATGATTTGTCGTAGGCTTGTTCCGGCTCGTATACGACTACGTCGCTGCCGCGGCTCGAAAATGAGAAGGGGACACAGAGCAGACTCTTAAGTGCTGCCCTCAAGGCCTCGCGTCGCTCCGGAGGAACAAAGAACAGCATGAAGCCCCCACCGCCGGCGCCCAGAAGCTTGCCGCCAAGTGCGCCTGCTCTTCGTCCTGTTTCGTAGATTTCGTCGATAGTTGTATTCGATATTCTCTGAGTGAGACTTTTCTTTATTTGCCAGCTCTCGTTCAAAAGCATGCCGAATTCCTCAAGTGACCGGCGGGGGGCGGCGAGAATCGCTTCCGCTTCTCCCACCATCTGAAGCATTGCGCTCAGCTCTTTCCCGCGATTGGGGGTTTCCTTTATTTGCTCCTGTGCTACGTCGGACGCGATGCGCGAAAAGCCTGTGAAATAGAGAGCCAAATGCTGCTCGAGTTCAGCTAGCCGGCGCTGATCGGCCAGAATTCGCTTTACCTCGATGGCGCCGCTCGCATGAAAGTCGATGCGGTTAAGACCTCCGTAAGCAGCGCTCACCTGGTCCTGCGCGCCCACAGCCTCCTTCAGCAATTGCTGTTCGACATGAATTGCATCACCAGCGAGCGTGGTCTTGTCGCGCATCTGGTTCTTAAGGGCATAAAGGCCAAGCAATAAACCGACTGTGAACGCAGAGCTCGTGCCAAGCCCAGTGCGCGCAGGAAGGTCCGCAATATGGTGAATTTCGACGCCCTCTTCAATTCCTAGGTAATGAAGACACGCGCGGACGGAGGGGTGCCTAATTGCAGAGTTTTCCGCGACGTTTTCCGCTTGTGAATAGAGAATTCGGCTGTGGTACTCGAAAAACGGCGGCAGCCATCGGCAGTTTAGGTAGCAATACTTGTCAATTGTCGTTGATAGTACTGCACCGCCGTGTTCTCGATACCATATCGGATAGTCTGTACCGCCACCGAAAAAGGAAATGCGGAGAGGCGTTCGCGTAATAATCATTCTCTGAGTCCCCAATCTGAATGAGTCGAGTCTAGCTTTGTGGGTTTCCTAGATTTCCAAATCGATGGGCTAGTGCGTTTGCAATCTCCAACCTTCTGGAAACTTCCGGCCTTGGACTTGAAATAGCGCTCTGTCCCAACTTTGTATCAAAGACCACTTGATTCTGGGCAGGAACACTTGAGCCTGCTTGGCCTTGGATCTGCCAGCCAACGAATCAATCCAGGAGTACTTCCAAGACAGCCGAGGAACTTTCAGCTCGCCCCCAAGGCTCTTCGCGAGTTCTTCCGCTTCCCGGTAGATGTCCAGCCTTTCGGGATAGAAACAAGACATCCAGTTCTGCATGTAGGTCACGCAGGCGGCTCTCGCTCGTTCGTCGTCCTGAAGCGAACACAGGTACTTGATGTGAAGCTTCATGGAGATCCATTGCGCCTCGAGCTTCCGGTTTGAGAATCCAATGTAGCTTAGGCTTCCGGCTCCCGCCTGGCGGTAATAAACCTTTGCCTCCGGCACGAAACGTGTGCCCTCGCTGGCCAAGAGCACGCGGCAGAAAAACTCGCCATCGTCATCGCCCAGCAAGCGTGTGTCCCAAGGCCCGGCCGTTTCCGCCAATTTGCGACTCACAAGCCAAGTGGCCGTCTGCATATAGATGTTGTTCTCCATCTTTCGCATGAGCCATTCCACGGGAGTAAGGTCTTGCCACAATGGACTGGGAGTAAAATGTGCCCGATAGGGCCTGTGCATAAAAAGGCCCCAAGCGCTGGAGATGAGGAGACGATTGTTCTTGTATCGCTCGACAATCTCCATCTGCGTTTCCGTTTTTCCTGGCGACATCAAATCGTCGGCATCCAACCACTGAACATAGTCGCCCTGACACATCGCGAATGCGTTGTTGCGCGTCGCGGCAGCGCCCTGGTTCTCTTGGGTGCAGACTTTGAGAAACGTCGATTCGAAGTGTTTGGCAATGGCCAGCGTCTGGTCCTTCGAGCCGTCGTCGACTACGATAATCTCCTTGTGCGGCCAGGTCTGGGAGACCGCGCATCGTAAGCAGTCACCGATCCACTGCTCCGCGTTGAACGCCGGTATAAGAATTGACACAAGCGGCTTCATGTTGTTCAGCTCCTCAGCGATTGTTCATAGGCCTTCAAGGTCAAGTCCGCGACTGCATCCCAGGAATGAACTCTTCGTGCATATTCTTTGATTTCCGCCCGCCGAGTACGCAGGCCGCTATAGAGATCACTAGCGAAATACATCTCGAGCTTGCTGGCCAGGTCCGCGACGTCTCCAGGTCGGCACAAAAATCCAGTTTCGCCCTCCACAATCTCCTCGCGAAAGGATCCCACGTCTGTGGCGACAACGGGTAAACCATAGCTGTATGCCAAGAAGAGTACGCCGCTCTGAAAGATGTCCTTGTAGGGCAAAACGAGAACGTCTGCCGCCTTAAGATAAAGCTCCATATCTGCGTCGGGGATAAATTGCATTCTCGAGATAATTTGACTTGGCTTGAAATCTTTCTCGAGAGTTTCTCGGATTTCGTGCAGATACGGCTCGGAGCCTTTCTTGGGTTCGCCGGCGATAATTAGTCTGTAGTCCGAGTGCCGTTCAACAAGCTGTCGAAAGGCTGCGAGCAAGTACTCGATGCCCTTGTAGGGTCTGAGGCGGCCGAAGTAGAGAATGGCCTTCTGGTCTTCGCGGAGGCCCAGCTTTTGTTTGGCTTCGGAAGGGCTCAGATCAGTATCCGGAAAAGCATCGTTGATGGGATGGCGGATTACGGTGACAGCCCCTTCGGGCACGTCAAAATCCTCGCACAGTTCGTTTTTCATTTTTTGCGTGTGAACGAAAATGTGATCGCAAAGCCGGTACTGAATTTTGAGCGTGATCCGATTGAGGAGCGAGTCTTTGGCGTCTCGTTTCGCTTGATTCACGTTGTGGGCGGTCAAGACTACCCGTTTACCTTGCGCCTTGTAATACAGCATCAGAAGCGTGCGATCGAACACCTCGAACTTGTTGTTCCATAAAATGTGCAGCATTTTCGGCTGGGAACGCGCTGTGTATCGGATCACCTTCGCGTAGTAGACAAGCAGCTTTGATAGCTTCTGGCCGAAACTCGTGTTGTTTCGCTGGCTGCCACGAAAATTAAGGAATCGAAGATTGGGAGTCGCGTGGAGCTCGGGGCTGTCTATTTCGTCGCTCCCAATAATGTCGAGATGCACGCCTTTCGCAATGAGCGCCATAGCCAACCCGAATGCATAGGGCCTGTCCTGACAGCCGGTCAGCAAACCAATCTCGATTCCCGACAGCAAGTCGGTCGATGGCTGTTTCTGAATTTGGATCTGCCTGGAAGGCGATTTCTCGGCGACGATATTCGTTTGCATGGCGAACCAGACGAAGTTCTTGAGGTCTATTGTGACGAGCCAAAACCGACCGCTAGCATCTTAGGAGGCGGAAGGTTGGGCTTGGGACCCTGCCGCACGACCCAACGGAGAACTTTCGCAGTGTCCTGCGCCTTTGCGTCCCATGTGAGTCGCTCGCGTGCGTAAGACATGCCCTGTTGTCGTAGGCGATTTAGAAGGTCCCGATTGCCAGCGAGTTCACGGAGAATTCTTTCCATTTGCGCCACGAAGTCGCTCTCATTCTTGAGAGGTACCTTGAATCCCACATCTGGATGGACGATGTCCCCGGGCCCGCCGAAGTCGGCGACCACAGGTACAGCACCGCTCGCGAGAGCCTCGAAAACGACGCCCGCACCAAAGTCGCGCACTGATGGAAACATCATCACATCTGCGGAGCGTAGGCGAGTAAGAACCTCCGCACGGCTCACCCAGCCACAGAACAAAACGGCCTTCTCCACCCCTAGCGACCGTGCAAGTTCCTCGATGCGGTTCCGCTCCGGCCCATCCCCGACGATTATGAAGCGTGCCGAACCGTCGCGCAAAATGGGGGCAGCGGCGCGTAATGCGAGATCACAAGCTTTGCAAGGGATCAATCCTCCGACGAAGATCAACTCAAGCTTGGCGCCGAGCCGTGGCGTGCGTGGCTCCTCGGAACAATCACAACGACCAATGCCGGGCTCGGGAACGAAGAATAGTTTGTCGCGATATTTCGCAAACTCTGCATATGTCTGGGACGAAGCCGCTATGATCGCTGCCGCGTTCCGGTACGTGGAGCGGGCGAAGGGCATGAACCAGTACAGATTCCTGAATCCGGAAATCCATTGCCTTTGGTTGTTGGCTTGGCTGAAACCCTCCACATAGGGGAGCCCACCATTGAGCGGCCCAATCACAAAGGGTATAGGGCCCTTCCGCAGGAAGAAAGCGAAAGGACTCGGTAACACGGCGTTCATCGGATATATGCGCAAAACAACGTCGAACTCGCCCGCAAAGATGCGGTGCCGCAACTGCCGCCAGGCACCCCATTCAAACGCAAGATAAAAGGGATAGCCGAAAGCGGTCAGCGCTTGGTTATTAAAGTTATATCTGAAAATTCGTCGCAAACTCCAATCGTAGCTGCGGTCGAGCCGAGGTTGCCGGATCACCTCGATAGCACGAAATGGCGCACCAGCACGGCGCACAGGATCCTCGACGCGCGTTCGAACAGCCAACGTGACGTCATGCAATTGGCCGAGGGCCGCCGCGTGAGAAAAGGTGACAAAAGGCATGCTGACCTGCTCTGGATTACAGTCAGGGCCTAGCACCAAAATGCGTAACCGACTCATGGATTCTCCTCGCGCAAAAGCTTTCCCTCAAAGGCAGCAGATTGCTCGGCAGAAGTGACCTTCTTAAGGAGTGGATTTTCCAGAATAAGTGTGCCAACTCGCGACTATTCACGACACCCAAGGTTCGCGTGGAAAGTAGCGCCGAAATTGCCCGCAGTCCCGGTTGACGCGCCTGAATCTGGTCACGACCACCGCGGAAATTGGCGCCAAGAATTGCGTCTCTCGCAGAACAAACAGGTTGCACGCTATCTTACCGAATCCAAGTGGCCGAGCGCCAAACTGCTAGCCAACAACAAAGTTAGGACCCACCGTTCGACCTCGGCGAACGATCGACCGCGGGTCGCCCAGAGTTACGCGAGGCGTGGCCGGGCGCCGAGAGGCTGTCCTCACCCGTCCTTGCTCCGCCACCGAAACGACGCAGCTTCCCAATCTTTCGCCGAAGCAGCGTAGCGAATACGGAAGCGTAGCTATCGCCGACTCGGTTCAGTTTCCTAACGTCGCCCAGGGCCGCATCTAACCGCATTCCTCGAATCTTCGATTCTGCGGAGCTGTAGTACACATCGCGCAATAATTCCTTGACCCGCTTTTCGTACTTGCTGCCAACTACTTCCGGCAGCGCCAACCACTTAGTGTAAAGCCTTTTCAACACGTTATAGATGCGGTCGCCCTCGGTGAAGTATAGATTGCAAAGTCCCTCGCGGGAGCGAGCGCGGTCAATCCTGACGAGCGGCTCGGCGACAAAAGAGAAGGCAGTCCGAAAACTCAGCCGGAAGAGCAGGTCGGTGTCCTCGCGAACTACCAGCGATTCGTCGAATCCATGTAGGTCTTGCAGCAAGGAACGGCGTACTAGGAGACTTTGTGTCCAGAATGGCTCACGGCCTGCCAATATGTAATCGAGAGGCTCCTCAACAGAGCCGAACTTGAGCGCGTGCGCGAACCCGGTTTCCTCAAAGATGGAGCGCTGGCGGGCCGGGTCCCCTTCGTAAACGCAGTCCGTGTAGCAGAGACTAAAGCGCTCGCCGAGTAATGCGAGAGCCTCAAATTGCCGTTCGATTTTGGTTGGGAACCAAACATCGTCGCTGTCGAGAAAGGCGATCCACTCGGCTTGGGCTTCGCCGATACCTCGATTGCGCGCCGCAGAGACTCCGGTGTTTTTCTGAGTGAATAGCCGAACGCGCGTTCCGAACCGATTGCGAACGGTGTCCGCAGTTCCGTCGGTTGAGCCGTCATCCACCACAATGATCTCGTCCACCGGCACAGTCTGGGCAAGTACGCTCTCAATTGCTTTTATAACCTGCTCTCGCCGGTTATATGTCGGTATGACGGCGGAAACTCGGAGCATGTCGGCTTTGCCTAGTTGGCGTCGGGGCGCGCCGGGGGATGAACGGCAGCGCGCAAGCGACGATGCAATTTCTCAAGCTTGCGAGAAAACAAAGTGGCGGTTGTGAATATGTAACTCGTGCCAAGACGCTGCAGCTCAACGATCTCGCGAAGCGCCGGACCCATCCTGAAGTTATGAAGCTTGGCCTCGATGGAATCGAAAAAGACCTCGCGCAATAAACCCCTCACACGCCGCTCGTAGGCTGTACCAGCAACTTCCGGCAAAGCGAGCCACTTCGTATACAGCCATTTCAGGCTCTCGTACTTACGATCCTCACGGCTTGCATACATACCGGTCAGAGGGATAGGACGGGATGGAGCGCGATCGATCTGAACCAGGTGATCCGCCACGAAACAGAAGTTGGTTTTGAACGTGAGTCGGAAGAGCAAATCGAGGTCTTCGGAGATCGGCATTGCAGGGTCGAATCCATCGTGATCTTGGACCAAGGCTCGTCGGACGAGAAGGCTCTGCGTATACATCACGGGAGGGCCACCCAACAGGTAGTACCTGATATCTTCAATCTGAAAGAATTCCGCATCCGTCTTCAAACCAGCCGCTGAGTGCGCGGAACAAGTGATATTCGGATCTCCAACGAAGGTGCAGTCGGTAAAGCACGCACCACACTCTGGGGCAAACATCTCGAGGGCGGCAAACTGACGCTCTAGTTTTCTAGGAAGCCATACGTCGTCGCTATCAAGGAAGGCAATCCACTCGCCGGCAGCCTCACGGATTCCGCGGTTTCGCGCAGCGGACACCCCTGCATTTTCCTGCCTCAGCAATATGACACGCTTTCCGTAACGGCTGCGAATCGCCTCGGCCGTTCCATCGGTGGAACCATCGTCTACGACGACAATCTCATCCACGCCCACCGTCTGGGCGAATACACTGTCGATCGCTCGCAATACTTGTGTCCGGCGATTGTAGGTTGGGATTAGCGCAGATACCTTCAAAATCGGTCGACCTTTCTGGTTTCGTACTGAATAGCGGCGCTACCGAAATCGAACGCCGCGGAACAAGCCAAACTGTGAGAAGAGCCGCGCCAGAATTAGCTCGTGGGAGGCAAATGGCGACTTATATAGTCATAAAACACATACTCATAAATACGCGCCGGGAACGGAATGCGAGTGTCGATGAGATACCTGAAAAGTAGTACCACGGGTCGCTTGAATGGCCTCAATAGTCCCACTGCAAGCGACGTCCTTCGGCGCGGCTTACTTTGACGATTTTTTCCCTCCAAGAAACTTCTTCCAGCGTCGGTGTTTGCAAATACGGCCAATGATCGATTCAAACTGAGTGCGCGGCGTAATGTGTCGTCAAACGTCTCGAACTTGTAGTGAAATCCAAGCGCTTCTCCGCTGTAGAGCATCTTAAACCCATGTCGATACAGTCGATAACTCAATTCAAGATCTTCCCAGCCGTATTCGCGGAAGTTCTCGTCAAAAATGCCGTTCTTTCTCAAAAAAGTTGATTTCACGCTGGTATTGCAGAAGTAGGCGTGACAGTAATCAAGTTCCATCCCAGGTTGAAACAAACCAAAGCTAAATTGTGCACCGTACAACCCCGACCACTTCATAAACGGAGTAGGGTTAACTTCAGGCGCCCAAGTAACGTGGCCCAGAACCCCGACGTATGGTGCCGGATACCTACGGTGCCAGGCAACGTGTTCCGCCACCATGTTGCGGCTGGGAATGATGTCGTCGTCGCCAAATAGGATTAGATCTCCTCGCGCCTGGCGGATTCCGTGATTGCGCGCGGCTGCTAAACCACTGTTTTCTTGCCGAAGATACCGAAGCGAGACTGGGAAAAAGGTTTGGCACTGTTCCACCACTGTTGAAGTGCAATCCTTCGAACCATCATCCACCACAAGCACCTCCAACATCTGATGGTCGCCACACTGGTCGGCATAGGCGCGCAAGCTCTTGCGAAGGATCGCGGCGCGATTATATGTGGGCAGAATTACGCTTACCGACATAGGAAGCATTCTCCGAGTTAGGTCGCACTTGATCCCATACTGTGTTCTGTCTCTACGTACACGAATGGAGATATCGAGGTCTCCTAGGAGACCGGAATGATGCGTCGGGTAATCCGCAAAAACGGCACGTGACTCTCCGCGGTAGTGATGTCGAAGTTGTCAAAGAAACGCGTCATTACTAACCCAACCAGATAGATAGCTCCATAAGTAAACATTTCAACTACAAGGCTTGTCCCGCGGCGCATCCCAAGGGCACCGATCATCGGGATTGCCAGCGTTGCTGCCAAAGAGCACAACAGTGGCTTCAAATAAGCGCGTCCTAACATCCGACAGAGAGACACCTCAAAGTATTTGCCAGACGCAATGAAAAAATACACAGTGCTGAGAATCATCGGAAATACCGTCCCCAACACTGCTCCCGAGAAGCCCCATCGCTTGATAAAAATGAAACTCAGAACTACGTTTAAAGCGGCCGCCAGCGCAGCTGTATAGACAGCTGGCCGGAGTATGCCGCGCCCCACCAATATGAAATAAAGCGGCGCCCCGATTTGAGGGAACAGGTTACCGATCACCAAGAGTGCAAATGGAACGGCAATCTGGATCAGACCTTGACCGACCCAGAGACTTATCAGTATCTTGGCGGTCAACACAGAGAAGATTACGAGTGGAATAGCGATCAGTCCAAGGTACTTATGAGCCCGGAAGTGAAGCTCTTCCACTTTTCGGCGCTCTTCGGTAGCATCCAATTCAGACGCCGCAGCAAGAACCGGACCGAGTAGCAGATCAGGGATTCGTTTCACTTTCATCGCGCCTTCGTTTGCTACGTTATACCAGCCGACAGGCACAATTCCCACAAACCGGGCGAGGTATAGCTTCTCCAGCTGCCCCTGGACTGAGGTCATGATGTACCCGGCGTAAAGTGGCACGCTGAATGACACGAGCTTACCCAGAGTCCTTAGCTTGCAACGAAACGGATTCGGCGTGACTGATGGAAGTAGTCGCCGAACGATCATTATGCTACCCACAAGCATGAAAGACGAACTAAGCAATTGAGCCAACAGCAAGCTGCGCACCTTAGCGTGCAAACATAGCAATACCACCGTTGCTAACGCGCTGAAGAGATCGGTCGAGAAAACTAGGACGTTTGTAAGATCCATTCTCTGACAGCCATTGATAAAGGCCACGAACGGCGCTGTCATCAGAAAAACCGTGATGCACAGCATTACCAATGGCCAAAGCGTTAGGATCTCAGAAGTCGGTGGCGCTGCAGGACCACGGAAGAACTCTCCGATGATTGCGCGCGCGAAAAACCAAAGAACACAGGATGCCAGCGCAGACATGAATAAGCACAAAGCAAGGCTGGCGTTCAACACTCGGCCAATCTCCGGGATATCATTGGTGCCGCTATGCTCAGCGACAAACTTCGTCACGGTCGGACTCAGCCCGGGGTCTAGTAACCAGGTAAGGCTGATAATCGTCACAAATATGGCCCATGTTCCATACCCAGCCGCGCCGACCTTGTGCAAGGTAAACGGTACAAGCAGCAGGGCAATCGGTGCCACCGTGATCTTTCGAATTACCGAAAAAACGACTCCGCGAACTACCTTAACTTGGAGCGGTTTGTTTTCGATCCGCAGCACCCGCGAAAAGAGATTCGGTTGGCTATGAGTTTTAGTCCGATTCACAAGAAAACCCCGAGGCACCTGTTCCAAGACGGCTCGCCGTGAAGGCCAAATCGGAAGCGACTTCCAACCTGTAGCGCGAAATCGAAAAGTAACTTGAGACTAGCAAAGTCGAACTGACCGTCCGTTTCCGATAACAGTCCCGAACACAAGATGTCTGCATTGAAAAACCGAGACGAAACCTCAGTGAAGATGGTTTGGGCGAGTCATTGCAAGTTGGGACGCTTCGCGCCGAACAGTGCGAGTTCTAATCGGTTCCGAGAGCCTAAATTCTCGCTAACAGATATACCACCCGCGAAGCCAGCGCGCGAAGTAAGAACGTCAGATACCCCATCATAGATGGGTACACCAGCGGCAATGCCGCTCGCGCCGACCACGGCAAGTATCAGAAATATCCACGACCCGCTGAGCATTCGGAAGCTCGCCTCAGTCATACCGTAAAAGGTGCCTGTGGCTACATATGCGAGCATCAAGGCCGCAAGCTTGGGATCGTAGTTGAATGCCTTGCTGGCGTGCTGATAACCACTGATTAGAATAAACACGATCAAGCACACGCCTATTCCGCCTAGATCTAGGTAAACTTCGAGGTAGCCATTGTGTGCTGAGACGAGATTATGAATGTCCCAATAGCCCTGCAGGCCTTGGGCGACTTTTTCTACGTTAGTGTTCCAGAAGCTTTCGAAGCCTGTGCCAATTATTGGGTTGTCGGCCGCCGCAATGCAGGCTTCCCAAATTTGCGTGCGTCCACTCAGGGCGTCCCCCCTTCCGAGCGCATCCGAGTAGACCGAGGCGCCGCCAGAAAACATGAAAAGCCCCCCGGCAAGAACGACTACCGAACAGAGAACACGCACTCTGCCGGGTCGGTTTCTGATCGTGCGCATACCGGTCGCCAACATCAGTCCGCTGCCGAGAACGAAGCAGGTGACAGCGGTGGCGCAGTGGGCCATTTGCAGAAGTACAATCCCAAAGGCAAGTAGGGCACCCTGAGCCAGTAGGCGTCTATTACGATTGGGAGCCTCCTTATCCGCAAGCAGCGCGCGTACACTCCATAGCGCACCGAGCGACACCAAGAATGCAAAGAGACCAAGAGTATTTTTGTTGGTAGTTACACCAATGTTTTCGGGCTCTCCGTCGGGCGTGTAAGCGCGGCCCAGATCGGTATAACGAATTAATGCAATGGAGAACGGAAATAGAATGAATCCGACGCGGGAATAGAGACGCCGGAGTGCCGCAGTCGGATGGGCGTCGGTCAGAATGAGGAGCACCATAACCAGGTCGCCAATAGCCTTGGTCCATCGCTTTAAGGCAGGACCGGGAATGGGCGACCAAGCAACACTGATGAGACAGTATTGTAAGTAGATTATTATTGGCCCGCTAACTCTGAGAAGCGCGCCTGCCTTATTCGTGCGGGTGCACAGGACTGCGACTCCAGCAAGCACGAGAAGCCCAAAAATAGCGGCGTCCAGTGGACTCCCGTCGAGGGTTGAGGCGAGAGTGCCTTGGGACGCGCTTCCTATTCCGAACCACACGGAAACAGGTCTTGACCCGATTATCCAAAGCCAAATGACGGGCAGCCAGAGGGCTTTCGAGTTTCGAACAGAATTATCCCTGTTAAGATAAAAAAGCCCTGCAACTCCAATACTACAGATCAGAAGGGCGAGCGGAGCGCCCATACAAGCCCCCCCTCAAGGCGAATTTCGTTCTGGCAAGCCTAGTTTGTTCGGGACCGGCTATTACGCAAATGCGACAACGGTGATCATACTCAGGTCTAGCGCTCACGCGAATACCGCCTTGTAAAGCCGGTCAACGCTGCCGACTCTTGCTCTGACGAGATCCAATACTTCTACGCACACAGTCGTTAGAGCGAATCCCAACAGGAGCGATAGCACTAGTGCGCCGATCCCTAAATCAACGGACCTAAACAAGTAACGCAGCACCTGCAGAATGGCGATTTGTGAGATATAACCGAAAAGCGAGTATTTACCGAGAAGCACAATACGGTTATACAAGAAACCAGGCTGCCCCTTTTGATCTCCCAGCAGATAGATCAGCGCCGTTGTGAGTACTACACCGAAAATTCTCAAGGCAAGCGGCACTCCCCAGATCGTGATCGCTGCAAGATGGAAGCAGTATGCGCCGCAAAGCGCGAGACGATGACTTACAATTGCCGTGATCTGCGCTCCGCTCGCGTATCCGAGCACCACTCCCAAAAGACCGATCATCAGAAGCTCAAGGTTCTCGGCTTGAATATTATCGATCGCAAGAAAGATCACGGGTGCTAGCAAAAGCCCGCATGCAAAATGAAACGCGTAGCGTGAGATCCTGCAGAGGAACAAAAGCCCCGAAGAACAGATCAGCAAATAGCTGATCGGCACCAAAATACCGAACGCCGCAGCCTTGCCGATTCCTTCGATCAAGACGTTGCCGCTCCCAAATATCGTGTATAGGTTGGTGCTCAGGGAGGCGTTGTAAAATGCCTTGTGGACCGAGGAACCAGGCAAGAAAATCGTAATCAGAAGGTTTAACGAAACGAATAGCGCGAGCAGTTTGAAACCACGGATCAGAAGTCTTCCCGAAAGCCGGACACTGCCGGTTCCGTATTTAACGAAATGAACGTGTGATATCAGAAAGCCAGTAATGAAAATGAATGATGGCGTCAGGAAATGCAGGTAGTTGTAATAGTCGCCTTCCACGCCAACGAAATAATTCAGCCAGTGGTAGAGCACCATAAACAGGACCAATGCTCCCTTTGTGAAATCAAACGCCGGGATCCGTTGAGCAGTCGCAACTTTTTTCGGCGCGCGCCGATTCTCGAGGGCTGCGAGCGTCGCCTCACTCAGTTCGATCGAATTGGGAAGATTTGTCACTGTCTTACGCCACAGACATTTGGGCGAATTCCCGCGTTACCGGTCGGCAGTCGAGAAACAGCCGATGCAAAAGTTCCAATGAAAGAAGCCGATGAATCTCCGTCGTATAGTTGCGATTGCCTCCAAGGTGTCCTTGGACAATAGCCTCGACCGCTTTCCGGTTTATGTACGGTCGCGAGAGAGAGCGCGGATCGAGCAAGATTTCCTTTAGATACTTCGCCAGAATCGTCCGATACCACCAACGGAAGTGAAAGAGCTTATGGCGGCCAAGCCATAGACGCTCC
>Ga0335078_10001160_pt1 | contig 39921 bp, 30 predicted proteins | sample Lox_Sample_32_FD_206711 | JGI IMG/M metagenome (GOLD analysis project Ga0335078, IMG submission 206711) | Soil microbial communities from Loxahatchee National Wildlife Refuge, Florida, United States - Lox_Sample_3.2 | ecosystem: Environmental > Terrestrial > Soil > Wetlands | place: USA... | reverse complement strand
GCCCGCGGCCGTGCCGGCCGCCATGGTCAGGGCGCAGGCCACGATGACCCAGCTCGGAATCTCGTTGAACACCGGCGTGCGCAGAAACCCCAGCCAGCCGGGCAGACGGTCGAAGACGTGCGCCTGGGTGCCGGTGAACATGGCGAGGGTGATCACGCCCATGGTCTTCTGCGCGTCGTTGGAGCCGTGCGAGAACCCCATGCCGGCGGCGCTGAGCAGCTGGAGCTTGCCGAAGGTCACGTTCACGAACCGGGGCGTCGCGCGGCGGAAGGCGACGTAAAGCAGGAGCATGAGAAGCGCCCCGATCACGAAGCCGAGCAGCGGGGAGGTGACCATCGGCAGCACCACCTTCGGCCACAGGCCGTCGGACCCGCCGGCTCCGGTGATCGACCATTTGAGCACGCTCCATTGGCCGTGGGCCGTGGCGAGCGCGGCGCCGCACAAGCCACCCACCAGGGCGTGACTGGAGCTGGAGGGCAGGCCCAGCCACCAGGTCAGCATATTCCAGGCGAAGGCCGCCACCAGGGCCGCCAGCACGGTGGTCATCGTGACGGCGTTGGTGTCGACCAGGCCCTTGCCCACGGTCTTGGCGACCTGGGTGCCGAAGAAAGCCCCGGCCAGATTGCAGGCCGCGGCGAGCACGATCGCCTGTCGCGGCGTGAGGACCTTGGTCGACACCACCGTCGCGATGGCGTTGGCCGCGTCGTGAAAGCCGTTGCTGTACTCGAAGACCAGCGCGACCAGAAGGACGATCAGGAAGAACGTCATACGCGTCGGCGGCGCGGCTTAGGAGTATTTCAGGACGATCTGAAACGCCACGTTGCCCGCATCGCGGCAGCGGTCGACGGCCTTCTCCACCATCTCGAACAGCTGCATGAGGATCACCATGTCCTTGGCCTCGTACGTGCCGTGATAGAGCTCTTTCTCGACGTTGAGCATCATCTTGTCGGCCTCGCCCTCCGCGTATTGCAGCTTGTCGTTCGCCTCGCGGATCTGGTCGATCCTCGTCCCCTTGCGCAGCTGCTTGACCATGAACGCCACGTTGTCGGCGGCGAGCTGCAGGAGTTCACCCTGGCGCGCCAGGCTCTCGTGCGGCAGGGGCCCGGGGTAGAGCGCCATGCGCTCGACGATCTTCTCGATCATCTTCGGGATGCGGTAGAGGGCGTAGGCCAGCCCCTCGATGTCCTCGCGCTCGAGCGGGGTGACGAAGGTGCGGCAGAGTTCCTCCGTGATCTGCTGGGTGAGGCGCTTGTCCTTGCGGCGGCTCTGGATGAAGTCATCGAGGTTGGTGGGCTGGCTGGAGCCCGCCCGCGCCTGCAGGAAGCGCCCGAGCAGGACGGCGCTGGTCCGGGCCTCCTCGGCGCTGGCCTCCAGCAGATCGAAGAACCGCTCCTCTTTGCCAAACAGTTTTCTCAGCGAGAACATGGGTGGCCATTGCTTAGTGCGGTTTGCCGCCCGCGTTAAACAAAAATCGGCGCGGCCGCGTCGGCGGTCCTCAAATCTGGCCCCGCAAGCGCTCCCACCACAGGCCGAGGCGCTCGTGGACCGCGTCCGTGCTCCGTTCGAGCGAGGGCACGTCCCAGCCTCCGTCCGACCACCGCCACGGCGCGTCCGGGCTGCCGAGATAGTCGGTGGGGCAGGGCAGGGCGTGGAGGCCCGCGGCGGTGGCGAGCGCCATGGCCCGCGGCATGTGCCAGGCCGAGGTCACCAAGGCCAGCGGGGCCGGGCCGCAGAGCGCCCGCAGGCGCAGCGTTTCCTCGTGGGTGTCGCGGGCGTCGTCAATGAGGACGATCCGGGCGCGCGGCACGCCGAGCGAGACCGCGGCGTCGGCGAGCACCTGAGCGTGGGTGGGGCCGCCGGCATGCATGACGGGGCCGGACACCACCAGCGTGGCGTCAGGCAACCGCCGCAGGAGGCGGACGGCTTCGACCAGGCGCGCCTGGGAGGACGGGCTCAACCGGGTGAAGGCCGGCAGGATCTCACTATCATCATGCCCGCCGCCGAGCACGACGACGAAGCGGCAGGCTGCCAGGGCCGGCGGCAGCGGCGCTCCCGGCCCCAGCTCGCGGACCGGCGGATAGCGCATCTCCAAGGGCCGGATGAGGGCCTTGCTCACCCACCCGTTGCCGGCGAGCAACAGTACCAGGATCGCCAGCGTGAAGAGCACCCGGCCGGCGCGATGCCAGCGGCGGCTCCACGCCAGCAGGGTGCCGAGGGCGCCGCCGAGCAGAACCAGCGACAGCGGCATGAAGAGCGGCGAGAGGAGCTTCTTGAGCCAGAACATCGATCACGAGTTCGACGCAATTTCCGAGCGGGCGCAAAGCAATCCGGGCCGGCGCGGGGCGGCAAGGAAATGGGGCGACCGACGGGAATCGAACCCGCGACACCCAGATCCACAATCTGGTGCTCTAACCGACTGAGCTACGGTCGCCGTGGAAAGCCGGGGAAATTCTGTCCGGGGCCCGGCACTGTCAATCCCGGATTCCCGGACTCGGCGATTCGCCCGTGGCGGGCCCGCGACTCCCATTCTGCCGCGCGGCAGATTGCTGGCCAGCAGAATGCTCTAACCGACTGAGCTACGGTCGCCGTGGAAAGCCGGGGAAATTCTGTCCGGGGCCCGGCACTGTCAATCCCGGACTCCCGCCGCGCGGGCTTGCCCCGCTTCCGGGACCGGCGCAGAATGGCGGCGCCGATGCAACGGTTCCGCCTCGTCACCTTCAACATCGCCCATGCCCGCGGGTTGTCGCCGTTTCCCGGCCTGAACGGGCGGCGCCGGTTCGAGCGCAACCTGCGGAAGATCGCCCGGCTGTTCGACGAGCTCCGACCCGACATCGTGGCGTTGCAGGAGATCGATCAGAATGCGCGCTGGAGCGGCAGCTTCGACCATCTCGACTACCTGCGGTTCTTCGCGGATTTTCCCCACGCCGTGTTCGGCGTGAACAACCGCCGCGGCGGGGGCTACCACCTCAACTACGGCAACGCCATCCTCTCCCGCCACCCGATCAAGGCGTGGGACAACATCACCTTCGGCACCCGGCAGCTCGGCGAAAAGGGCTTCCTGTTTGCCGAGATCGAGGTCGGCGGCCGGCTCCTGCCGGTCGTCAACCTGCACCTGCACTACCGCTCGCGGGTCCACCGCTTCCGCCAGGTGGAGAAGCTCATGGAATACCTCAACGCCAAGCGCGAGCACCGGCGGTCGCACTGGGCGGTGCCGCCCATCCTCTGCGGCGACCTCAACAACCCGTCGCACCGGCTCGATGCCACGGCGGCGTTATTCCACTACCTTTCACTGCACGGCCATTACACGCTGCACCCGACCCGCGGCGTGCGGACCTATCCCTCGCCGTGGCCGCGTCGCTCCCTGGATTTCGTCTTTCTGCCGCCGGCCTGCCGCACGCCCAGCTGCGAAGTGGTGCGCTGCTACCTGTCGGACCATCGTCCGGTGATGGTCGACTTCAGCCTGCGCTGAACGGAGCATTGCGGGTTTCAGGATGTCATTGCGAGGCGCCGCGCAAACGCGCGGCAACGAAGCAATCCAGCCCTGCGACGCGCTCAGGGCTTCGGCGTACAGGCCGGCCCGTTCGGCTGGCCAGCAGAGCGGACCTCGCGATGCCAACGCCGGTGGGTCCACGACCGGGGCGGACGCCCCTTGACACCCGGGCGGCGACTTTCGAGCTTCGTGCGCTGCCGATGGATCGAATCGCCCAAGCCTTCGCCCGCGCCCGCGCCCGCCACCGGGCCGCGTTCGTGGCTTACCTGTGCGCCGGCGATCCGGACTTCGACACCTCGCTGGCCGCCTGCCGCGCCGTGCTCGACGGCGGGGTCGACCTGCTCGAACTGGGCGTGCCGTTCTCCGATCCGCTCGCCGACGGGCTGACCAACCAGCGGGCCGCCCAGCGCGCGCTGGAGTCCGGCATGACCTCCGAGCGCGTGTTCGAGCTGGTGCGCGCCCTGCGTGCCGATCACCCGGACACGCCGGTCGTTTTCTACGCTTACTACAATGTCGTGTTCTCCCGTGGGGTCGACGCTTGGATCCGGGCGGCCAAGGCGGCGGGCGCCGACGGGATGCTCACCCTCGACCTGCCGCCCGAGGAGGCGGGCGAGGTGCTGGCCGCCGGCCGGGCGCATGACTTCAAGACGATCTTCATCGTGGCGCCCACCACGCCGGACCGGCGCCTGCCGACGATCGCGGCGGCGGCAACCGGCTTCCTCTACTACGTTTCTCGTGAGGGCGTCACCGGCATACGTGAGCGCGTCGCCGCCGGGATTCCCGAGGCGGTGGCGCGGATCCGGGCGCACACCGCCCTGCCGGTGGTCGTGGGTTTTGGCATCTCGCAGCGCGACCAGGTGCAGACGGTGGCCCGCAGCGCCGACGGCGTCGTGGTCGGCAGCGCGTTGGTCAACTGCATCCAGGAGAACCTGGGCGATCCCGGGCGCATCGCCGCGCGCTTGCGGACGGTGGCGGCCGATCTGGCCGCCGGCACCGCGCACGTCTGACGCCTAGACCACGCGCGGCGGCGGCAACCCGAGCGCGGCGATGGCCGCCATGATCCGCTCCGAGGCGTGCTGATAGCGCTCCTTGCCCTCCGACTGGTCGTCGTAATCGGCGGGCCGCAGCGGCCGGCCGAACACCACCGACACCGGCGTGCCGAGGCGCAGCGGACCCTTGCGCCCGAAGGCGCCGAACGTGCCGAAGATGCGCGCCGGCACCACCGGCACCCCCGTGCGGCAGGCCAGCAGGCCGACGCCGGGTTTGGGATGCTGCAGCTCGCCGGTGCGCGTGCGGGTGCCTTCGGGAAAGACGATCATCGCCCGGCCGTTTTTCAGCACCTGGAACACGCGCTTCATCGCCGCCACGTCGGAGCCGGCGTCGCGGTCGACCGCGATGGTGCCCACGGTGTCCAGCCACCAGCTGATGACGCCGCCCTTCCACAGTGTCTTCCGGGCGAAGAAGGCGAGTTGCCGGGGTACGTGGCAGCCGATGAGCGGCGGATCGAGCACGCTCGCGTGGTTCCCCGCGATGATGCATCCACCCTCGAGCGGGATGTTTTCGACGCCTGCGACCGTGCCGTGGAAGAAGGCCTCGTGACACGTTCGCACGACGAGGTAGCAGACGCCATAAACGCCATCCATCCGGACCGGCGCGAATAATTGGCTCATGGCGCGGCGAGGCGGGCGGCAATGGGCTCGGCCATGCGGGCCACGACTTCGCCCAGGGTGAGCCGCGTACTGTCGATCGCCGTCGCGCCGGGCGGGCAGGAGAGCGGCGAGGTCGGGCGCGAGGAATCGAGCCGGTCGCGCTCGTGGATGGCGTCCTGCTGGCCCTGGGCCACCCGGCGGCGGGAGCGTTCGGCGGGGTCGGCCTGCAGGAAAAAACGGAAGTCGGCGCGCGGGAAAATGACCGAGCCGATGTCGCGCCCCTCCATCACCAGACCGCGAAAGCCGTGGCTCCGTGCGACGTCCACCTGGCCGCGCTGGTAGGCGAGCAGCGCCCGTCGCAAATCGGGCACCGCGGAATAGAGGGAGACGTTCTCGTTGACCTCCCGGCTGCGGATCTCCCGGCCGACCGGGTGGCCGTCAATCTCCATCTCGACGCGGTGATCGGTGACCCGCGTGGTGAACTTCATGGCGGCGAGCGCCGCCCGCAGCGCCGGCAGGTCGTCCGGCCGGACCCCGCGGCGCAACAGCTCGGCGGTCAGGCCGCGGTAGAACGACCCGGTGTCGACGTGCAGCAGCCCGAAACGGGCGCTCAGGGCCTCGGCGGTGGACGACTTGCCCGAGGCGGCGCCGCCGTCGATGGCCACGATGAGGAAGTCCGTGGAAGCCGGAGTGGACATGGAGTCGGATTCGAAGCCAGTGAAACCCCCGGCCGCGGCCAGTTCAAGCCGCGGTTCCGGCGCCATCGTGCCGCAGGCCGTCGAGCACGTCGAAGAATTCGGGAAAGGTCTTGGCGCAGCAGGCCGGGTTGCGGAGCGCGAGCCAGGGCCGGCCGTCGCCGCGACGATCATGGCAGCCGAGGATGGCAAAGCTCATCGCGAATCGGTGGTCGTTGTCGGTCTCGATGGTGACGTCCGTGGCGAGCGGGCGGGGGGTGATGGTCAGCGCGTCCTCTTCCTCGACGACCTCCTGGCCGAGCTTGCGCAATTCGCGGGCTATGCCGGCGACCCGGTCGGTTTCCTGCCGGCGCGTGTGGCCGATGCCGGTGATGCGGGTCGGGCCTTCGAGCAGCGGCGCGATCGCGGCCAGCGTGAGGAATGTGTCGGAGAATTCGCGGAAATCCTGCGTCACGCCACGGCGGGCGACGTCCCGGGCGGTGACTTCGAGTCCCGGGCCGGTGGCGAGCGGAGCGAGGGTGAGCCCGACCCGTTCGAGCACGGTGAGGAATTGGGTGTCGCCCTGCAGTCCGTCGCCCGGGCGGCGCAGACCCGGCAGCGCCAGGCGGCCACCGGCGACCAGCGGCAGAGCCGCGAAATAGCTGGCCGCGGTGGCATCCGGCTCGATCTCGTAACCGCCGGTGGGCCGGCGGTAGGGCACGAAGGCGGCGGCGCGCACCCGGTGCGATCCCACCCGCTCCACCGGCGGCTGGCCGAATTCCTCCATCAGTCGCGCGGTCATCTGGACAAACGGCCAGCGCAGCCCGCCGGCGAGGCCGACCTCGAGCGGGCGCCGGGCGAGCGGGGCGACCATGAGCAAGCCGGAGAGCATCTGGCTGCTCTCGCTGGCGTCCAGGGTCACCGCGCCGCCGGCCAGGCCGTGGGCGTGGATTTCGAGGGGGAGGTGGCCGTCTTCGCGGAGGCACTTGATGTCGACGCCCAGGGAGCGCAACGCCGCGACCAGTCCCTGCATCGGCCGCCGGCGCATCTGGGCGACGCCGTCGATGCGGTGGATGCCGTGCGGCGCGGCCGCGAGCAAAGCGGTCAGGAACCGGGCGGCCGTGCCGGCATTGCCCACCCACAGGTCCGCGGAGGGTGTCGGGATCTCCCCGCCGCGACCGGCGACCCGGATGGTCCGGGCCGCCGGGTCGGCTTGCACCTCGATGCCCAGGGCGGCGAGCGCCGCCGCCATCAGCGTGGTGTCCTCGCTGAAAAGGGCGTTGGTGATGGTCACCGGCCCGTCGCACAGGGCGGCCAGCAGGAGCGCGCGGTTGGTGAGGCTCTTGGATCCGGGCAGGAGCACGGTGCCGCGAGCCGGTTGTCGGAACGGCAGGACGGGCAGGGGATCGGGCCGCGCGCTCATCGCTCACATCTCCCGGGAGCGGGCTTCACGGCCGGAAGCCGTCGCGGTAGGCTTTGGCACGCTCGAGGCGGGCGCGCACCTCGGAGAAATCCCGGTTCGCCAGCGCCGTTTGCAAGGCGTGCAGCTCGTCCTGAAACTGCCGCAGCGCGCGGAGAATCTCCTCGCGGTTGTGCTGCAGGATCTCCGTCCACAGTGCCGGATCGCTGGCGGCGATGCGGGTGGTGTCGCGCAGGCCGCCGCCGGCGAAATTGCGCCACGCGGGGTTGTGGTGCGCGAGGTGGTCGCACAGCGTCGTGGCCACGAGCTGCGGCAAATGGCTGATGTGGGCGACGATCTCGTCGTGGGCGTCGGGATCGACGGTGACGACCTCGGCGCCGAGTTCGTGCCAGAAGCCCACGACCGCATCGGCGGCGCGGGCGTTGGTGTCGCGCAGGGGCGTGACGAAGCACACCCGGCCCTGGAACAGGCTCTCGGTGGCGTGTTCCCAGCCGGTCTTTTCCGAGCCGGCCATCGGGTGCGCGCCGACGAAGCTCGCGCCGGCGGGCATGGCGGCGTGGCAGAGCCGCGTGATCTCGCCCTTGACGCTGCCGACGTCGGTCACGATCGCGCCCGACGGGAGGTGGGGGGCGATCGTCCGCGCGAGGGTGATGATCGTGTCGACCGGGGCGGCAAGCACGACGAGCTGCGCGCCGCGGACCGCCTCCTCCGGGGTGTCGCGCACTTCGTCGCACCAGGGCTGGGTGCGCAGTCGCAGGCGGCTCTCGGGGCGCCGCGACCAGAGCACGATGCGGCGCGCGGCGGCGTGGTGGCGCGCGGCCTGCGCCACGGAGCCGCCGAGCAAGCCGGGAGCGAGAACGGTGAGTTGCTCGAGCACGGCTCCAGAAAAGCCCCGCCGCGGGCGTTGTCGAGTCCGTCCCGGACCTGGCGGCCCGCGGGAGCCACAATCGCATTGTCATGGCGCAGCCGACGTGGTGGGATCGGATGATGAGCAGCACGGCTGAGGAAAAGGCGAGCGCCCGCCGGGCGGTGATTGTCCTCTGCATCCTGATGGCGATCGGCATCCTGCTGCCGTTCCTGCTGCTGTGGCTCCGCCAGTGAACCACCGGCGGCCGTCGTCCTCATGAACCGCACCCTGCTGCCCATCCGCCTGATCTTTGTCGTGATCTGCGCCGCCAGCGGGTGGCTGGTGTGCTACACGATCAACGACTGGGACGCCTACCGGCTCCGGGCCACGTTGATCGGCCTGCTGATCGGCGTGCTCGTGGTGCTGGTGGACCTGATGCTCAAGGGCTTCTCGCTGCGCGGGCTCTCGGCGATGACGTTCGGCCTGGCGGTCGGCTCGCTGATCGCGTTTTTCCTCTCGGTCTCGCCGTTGTTCAAGAGCGGCGACCCGCAGGTGGTGTACCTTTTCCAGCTGGCCCTGTTCGTCGTCTGCTCCTATCTCGGCGCGGTCATCGCCCTGCGGGGCAAGGACGAGTTCAACCTCGTGATCCCGTACGTGCGGTTCGTGCCGCACGACGTGGATGTGCCCCTGGTCGTGGTCGACACCAGCGCGCTGATTGACGGCCGGGTGGCCAAGGTGTGCGAGGCGGGCTTCATCAACGCCGCGTTGATCATCCCGCGTTTCGTGCTCGAGGAACTGCAGCACGTGGCGGACTCCGCGGAGCCGCTGCGGCAGGCGCGGGGCCGCCGGGGCCTCGAAGTGCTCAACGACCTGCGACGGATCAGGAACCTCGACCTCCGCATCCACGAGAGCGAAGTCAGCAAGCGGCAGGATGTGGACGCCAAGCTCGTCTTTCTCGCGCAGTCGATGCGGGCCAAGCTGCTCACCACCGACTACAACCTGGCGAAGATGGCGGAATTTCACGGCGTGCCGTGGCTCAACCTGAACACTCTCGCACGGGCGTTGCGGCAGGAGTTTCTCGTCGGCGATACGGTGGAGATCGATTTGGTGAAGCTGGGCAAGGAGGAGGGGCAGGCCGTGGGTTTCCTCGAGGACGGCTCGATGGTCGTGGTGAACGCCGCCCGGGCCTACGTCGGCCGGCGCGTGAACGCCGAGATCACGAGCGTGCTGCCGTCGGGCGGCGGCAAGATGCTGTTCGCCCGCTTCGTCGGCGAAATTCCCTGAGGCGGCGGGCCGGGAGAGGAGACAAAAAAACCGCGCGCCGGAGCGCGCGGTCAAAAACGGTCGTGGGTCGCCGCGCGGGATGGATCCGCGCCGCGCGACGGCACGGGCCTACTTGGAACGCGTCGCCGTCCAATCCCGGGTCTGGGCCTCGCCGTCCCGGTTGGTGAAGCTGATCGAACCCTTGATCGTGTCGCCGTCCAGCTTGCCGGTGTATTTCTGCTCGAACTTGTTGCCGTTGAATTCGCGCACGATCGAGAAGGCGAGCTGGTCGTCCTTGAACGAAGCGTCGCTGATCGGGGTGTCGCCGCGGAAGCCGCTCATGCTGCCGGTCAGCTGCCCGTCCTTGAGGTCGAGCTTGAGAGTGACTTCCCGGGTCTGGCCGTCGCGGCCGGGGATGGTCCATTTCCAGGTGCCGGTCGGGTCGCCCGCGAAGGCTAGGGCGGTGGTGAGGCAGACGGCGGCGAACGCCGTGGCGAGCAGACGGAATGATTTCATCGTGGGGTTGGTTTGTGGGTTGACCCACCATTGACGCGGCGGAGTGCGATGCGGTTTCCCACCCAACTCCCCGGGGAGCCCGGTCCGCTCGATTGCCAAGCGCCTGCATCGGATCGCCGGCGCCCGCGCCAAGGTGCGCACGGCCAGCAACTTCGGACTCCGCCGCGGCGCGGTCACGCGGTTGGTGGAGCAGACCGGATTCAAACCGGCGACCTCCTCGTTGCGAACGAGGCGCTCTATCAACTGAGCTACTGCCCCGACCGGAAAGGGTCGCATTTAGGGTGAGCCGCAGGGGTGAGTAAATCTCTTTTTTCGCCGGCGGCGCCGCGGAATCGTCACCGCCTTATTTCCCGGCTGTCAACTTGGTCCCCAATTTGCTATTGCTCCGGGTTGCCGCGATTCGACCATCCTGACAGGCGGTCGGTCGGGCCTGACATAAATTAGAAAATCAAAGTGGAGCCATGAAAAAGATCACAACCAAGAGCAGCAAATCCGCGAAGTCGGCGGCACCGCCGTCCGGCGCCGCGAGCGTGGCGGCGCGCCCGGCGCCGCCGGTCAAGAAACCGGCGGCCAAGACGACGAGCACGAAGATCACCGCGCAGTTCGACGTCGGCTTTGGCAACACGCTCTACATCCGGGGCGAGGGCCCGGGCCTGAGCTGGGACCGCGGGCTGGCGATGGATTGCGTGGCCGATGACGAGTGGACCATCACGCTGAGCGACGCGACCGTGCCGGTGGTGTTCAAGTTCCTGTTGAACGACATCACTTGGTGCGTCGGCAACGACTATGTCGTCGAACCCGGCGGGGCCACCGTGGTCGTGCCGTCGTTCTAAAGCGACAGGTCCGGGGGCAGCGGCGGAAGCGGGCCTTCAATCCGGATTGAGGGCCATGAGCCGTTCGCGCAGCGCCGCCACGGTCATGTCCGCGGCGTGCAGTTCGGCGGCCGACACCTGCCGGCAGCGGATCTGCACCCGGGAAAAGGGCAGGGGCAGATAGAAGCCGTCCCAGCTCTTCAGCCGCCGCGCGGCGGTGAATCTTCCGCCGAGCAACAACGCCGGCGTGCCAGCCCGGCGCGTCACGATGTAGGCGCCGCCCTTGAAGTCGTACCGCGGGCCGCGTGGGCCGTCGGGCGTGATGCCGATGTCGAACCCCGCGCGCAGCTTGTCGACGAGGGCCGCCACGGCTTCGCGTCCGAGATGGCTGCTCGACCCGCGCACGCAGCGCAGGCCGACGGCCGCGAAGAACGCCGCCAGCCAGGCGCCGTCCTGACTGGCGCTCACCAGCGCGTACGCCGGTCGGCGCCGGTAGCGCCGCACGATCTCCGCCGCGAGAAAAAGGCGGTTGTGCCAGAGGATGATGGACAGCGGCTCGTCGCTCTTGCTGATGTTGCGCAGGTCCTCCGGCGCGATCTCGAAGCGCAGGGAGCGACCCCAAGCCTGCGCCAGCAGGCCCAGGAACCGGACCGCCACCCGACGCCAGCCAAGGAGTTCGAAGATGGGCTCCGGGGCGGCGTCGGGGAGGTCGGCGGCTGGATTCAAGGCTCTTCGTTGTCGCGCAAAGCGGCCGGCGCGCCAAGCCAATCCTGCGACGGGCGGAGTGCCGGCGTTGACCCGCGCGGGCCGCCGCGTTGGTGTCGGTGCTCATCGTGACGCTGATCCTGCCCCGCTGTCCTCATCTGCCGCCGCCGCGCCCGCGCATGGACTGGCGCGACCTGCGGGCGCATGGGTCCGACCGCGGGCCGGCCTTCTACCTGACCGCGCTGCGCTACGGCCATTACCTGTGGCGGCGCGGGCGGGTGGCCCGGGCGATCCTCTGTCTGGATCGGGCGCTGGGCGCCGACCTCGACGGGCCCGGCGGCGGGCCCGTGCTGACGGACTGGCCGCTGCCGTACGCCGCGCTGGCGTGGATGCTCCAACGAACGCGGCCCGGCGTGTTCCTGGGCAACCCGCGGATCCACTACCAACATCTCGCTGCCCGCATGAACGAACCGCGCCGCGAGCTGCGGCGGTGGCGGGCGTGGGCCTGCGGGGCGATCGTCCGGCGCGTGTGCCCCGATCTGCCGGCCGACGCCGGGTTCGCGGGCCGGGAGCCCACCGTGACGCTGATTGCCGCGCAGCTGCGGCGCCACGGTTCGGCGGCGGAAGCGGCCTGGTGGCGGCGCGTGCTGACCGAGTGTCGGGCGGCGCCGCGTCAATCGGCGACTTGATCTGCCCCCGGCGCCGATCCTGGCGGGATTCGCGCCCTTGCGCCGACCCGATCCGACGGCCCGTTATTTGGTGCCGTGGGTCAACTTCATCCGCCAGATATTGTAGGCGCCGCCCCGATTGGAGAGAAAATAGATCACCCCATCCTCGGTTGGCGACCACGCGGGCATGATGTCGTCGGAGCCGTTCCGGGTCAGCACCTGCATGTTGGTGCCATCAGCGTTGATGAGGTAGATATCGTCGTTGTGCCGCCCCTGCTCGTCCACGCCATGGTCGGAGACGAAAAGCACGTGACTGCCGTCCGGGCTCGCGGCGGGATTGAAGCAATTGGACTGCCGGAAGCCCTCCTGGTTCACGAGGGCGGTTTCGAGCTTGCCGTCCGCCGTGATGGAAAAGATCTGCTTCTTTTTGGTATCGGGATCGATGCGGGTGAAGAAGATCTTGTCCCTGAAGGTATTGTTCACCTCGACGGCGCTGGTCGACAGTTGCGTGGGCAATGAGCCGTCGAATCGGACGCTGCTGATCTGGGTGTCGGCCAGCGGGAAGTTTGGTTCGACCGACAGGTAGAACAGCTGGCGGTTGGCGTCGCCATAGGTCGGGTCGAAATTGTAGCGCAGGTCGTTCGTCAGCCGCGAAATTCCGCCGGAGAGGCTGTTGTCGATGAGGCTGACCCGGAAGATGTCCGGCTTGCTGCGGTCGCTGCGGTTCGAGGCGAAAACCAGGAAGTTGTTTCCGTCGTTGGCGATGTCGGGTGTGGTGTCCCAGTAATGCTCACCTTGGGTGAGCTGGGAGACGCCGCTGGCGGCATCGTCCGCCTGTTTGATGTAGAGATTGGAGTAGTAATTGCCCTGATCGTCGTGCGAGGTGAGACTGAAGATCACGTGCCCGCCGTCGGGCGTGATGCAGAACGAGTTGATCGAGTCCGCGCGGGTTGCCGCGCCCTCCTTCAGATCCCGCCGCGTGAAATTGGTGATCTGCTTCAAGTCCGCCACGATCTCGGCGGGCTCCCGCGTGTTGAGCATCGCGACCGCGTTGCTCTGCGCCAATTTGAAGGCGATGCCGGTGGGCGTCATCACCGCCGCCGGATAATAGAGCGAGGTGGTGATTTCGGTGATTGGTTCGAGCTTGAAGGGGATGGCCGAGCCCGTGCCGTAGTCGATCACCGTCTTGGCGGGCTTGTACTTCGCCGGGACGTCCACCGTGACGTTGAACACCGGCCAGGCATTGCGCTTGTCGGCGCGGCGGAAGGTGAGGGGCACCTTCAGGGGCGTCTGGCCGACGATCGTGCCGTTGATGTTGACCTCGGCGTTGAGCTCGGAGCCGTCGGCGGTGGCGGCGGTGATCGTGTAGGTGTGGATGTCCTTGAGGAGCGACAGCCCCACCGGGGGCACGCTGTCGGTGCTGGCGCCCAGCGTCAGGTTCTCGGTCTGGTAGTCCGTCTTGGAGACGGTCAGCGCCTTGTCCTGCCACGGGCTGTTTTTGTCGTCACGGACGTAGACCACTTTCACGGCGGAGAGCGGCGTGGCGCCGATGGTGTTGCCGTCGATCTGCACCGTGGCGCCGGCGGGGTCGGACGTGAAGTCGTAGGTCTTCGTCAGTGTCTTCGGCGCGAGCTGGATGTTCAGCGTATGCGTGTTGGGATCCGGCTGGTAGACAAAGGACTCCGGGAAATAGCCGTCGAGGCGCAACTCGATTGGCACGGGCTTGCTGCCCTCGAACTGTGTCGGCGTCACGCCGACGCTCTGGTTGTTCACGTAGGCGGTGGCGCCGGCGGGATTGGTGGTTAGGGCCACCGGGGTGGTGCAGCCCGCCGCCAGGAGCAACGCGAGGCAGGGCGCGGCGGTCAGGAATCGTTTCGTGAGGAGACGGCGGTGAGATGGCTTCATGGCGGGGTGAAGTGCGGTGGTATTGTTAACGGGCCACCGGCCTCCGAGGCAAGAATCATATCGCTCCATGGCTGCGGCCGGCCCGGCGCAATCGGGATTGAACGCCAACCCCGGCGCCGTAGTCTTCGCTGCATCGCTCCCATGACGGGCACCGGATTGTCGCTCTACATCGACGGGATCACCGATCTCGGGGTTCGCCGCAAGAACAACGAGGACGCGTGGTGGGCGGGGCAGTTGCCCGGCGAACATCGCTCGATGCAGGAGAGCGGATCCCCGTTGGCACTGGCGGTGGGGCCGCCGGCGCCGCCGGTGCTCCTGCTCGTCAGCGACGGGGTGGGGGGCGCCAATGCCGGCGAGGTGGCCAGCCAGATGGCCGTCAATCTGATCTCGGAGGACCTGGTGCGGCGCGCCGCGGAAGTGGGCACGCCGGCCGCGGCGCCGGCGGCCATTCTCGCCGCATTCACCGCGGCGGACGAGGCCATCAAGAGCAAGGCGACCGAGCCCGGATTCGACGGCATGGGGGCGACGATCTCGCTGTTCTGTTTCCTTGATGGCACCACCGCGTGCTGGGGCCAGGCCGGCGACAGCCGCATCTATGTGTGCCGCCACGGCCAATTGCGGCAGATCAGCCGGGATCACTCGCCGGTGGGGCGGTTGCGCCAGGAGGGCAAGATCACGGAAAAACAGGCCCGCCAACATCCGCAGCGTCACGAGATCGACCAGAGCTTGGGCGATCCGGGAAAGACGTTCCGCCCCGACACCGGCTTCGAGGCGATCCAGGCCGGCGACGTCTACCTCCTGTGCTCGGACGGCTTGAGCGACGGCCTGTGGGACCATGAGATCGAGCAGCTGCTCGGATGCGTCCGGCACCGCGCCGACGTGCGGCCGGCGGCGCAGAAGCTCGTGGCTGGCTCGAAGCAGGCCTCCGGCCGGGACAACATCACGGCGGTCGTTGCCCTGGTGGAGACGCCGGACGCGGCAGGCGCCGCCGCCCGCGCCTCCCTCTGGCGCCGGCTGTTGGGACGGTGAGGCCCGGGAGCCGGGATTCCGGTTGAGCGGTTGCGCGCATGCGGTATGCTTCCTCCGGGATGGCCGACGACGCACCAACACGGCGCATGGATCCGGACGACGAGGCCACTGTCCGCGGCCTGGCGCCGGGCCGGACCTTGTTCGGTCGCTACACCCTGGAAGCCGTGGCGGGCCGGGGTGGCATGGGCGTGGTCTGGCGGGCGCACGACGGGGAGCTGGGCGAAACAGTGGCGTTGAAGGTTCTGCCCGAGGTGGTGGCGCATGACGCCGGGGCGGTCGACGAGTTGCGGGAGGAAACGCGACGGGCGCGGCGCCTGCGGCATCCCAACATCGTCAGCGTATTCGATTTCGTGCGCGACGGCACGCTGGCGGCGTTCTCGATGGAGTATGTGGACGGCGCCACTCTGGCCAGCCAACGCGTGGAGCAGCCCGGCAAAGTGTTCACGCCGGAGAAGCTCGCGCCGTTGGTGGCGGAATTGTGCGCCGCGCTTGATTACGCCCACACCCAAGCGAAGGTGGTGCACCGCGACCTCAAACCGGCCAATCTGTTGGTGAACCGCGACGGCCGGCTCAAGGTGACCGACTTCGGCATCGCCCGTAGCCTGTCGGACACCCACACGCGCCTGACCGGCCGGGCCGGCGGCACCAGCGGCACGCTGCCCTACATGAGCCCGCAGCAGTTGATGGGCGCGGAACCCACGGCGGCCGATGACATTTATGCGCTGGGCGCCACGCTTTACGAGCTGCTCACCGGGAAGCCGCCGTTTCATACAGGCGATGTGACGCTGCAGATTCGCGAGGCGACGCCGCAACCGGTGAACGCCCGCCGGGCCACGCTCGGGATCCCGGGAGTGCCGCCAGCCTGGGAGCAAACGATTCAAGCTTGTCTGGCGAAGGAGCCGAAAGACCGGCCGCAAGGCGCCGGCCAGGTGGCGGCGCGCTTGGGACTGGTGGCGCCGGGCGCCGGTCCGGTCCAAGCGGTCAGCGGAGCTGGGGCGGCAGGACCGCCGCCGGTGATCGCGGCGGTGCTCGCGCCGCGGAAGTCCAGGCTTCCGCTCTACGCCAGCCTGGCCGCCGCCGCGTTGCTGCTCGCCGGCGCGGGCTACTATTTCGGCTTCTACCGCCCCGCGCAGCAGCGCCTCGCCGCCGAGCAAGATCGGAACCGGCAGGCGGCCGCCCTGCGGGTGCAGCAGGATCAGCAGGCGTATGCAAACATCATGGACCGGATCGCGTCTTTGCCGGACGATGCCCCGGCGGCGGCGCTGACGGACGTCCGGAAGGCCGTGCAGGACTATCTCCAGACCGCGCCCGATCGCTTCCGGGACGAGGTGAACAAGGCGTGGAACAACCGCTCGGCGGCGTGGCAGGCGCGCGCGGCGGCGAGTCAGCCCGGCAGGCTGGTGGTCCAGACGGATCCGCCGGGAGCGATGGTCACGTTGTTTCCATCCGACATCCGCAAAAGCAGTCCCGCGGTGTTCGACGGCGTCAAGCCGGGGCAGGTGAGCTTGCGCGTCGAGAAGGACGGCTACACGCCGCAAGACGTCCCGTTGATCATCAAGCCGGGCGTGTCCAACCAGGCGGGGCCGATCCGGCTGGTCGCCGCCGTGGGCAGCCTGGCCATCACCAGCGATCCGCCCGGCATCCCGGTCGTGGTGGACGGAAACGGGCGGCGGTGGACGGGTCGCACGCCGTTCAGTCCGGGCGACGTGCCGTCGGGTGACTACCGTGTCACCTTCCAGCGCCAGGGCTGGGGTCCGCAAACGAGAATGGTGACAGTCCCGCGCGGCAAGGCCGGCCAGCTCGCTGTGGATCTGCGCGGGGCGGCGCTGCAATTCCGCTCCGAGCCGCCCGGGGCGCAGGTGGCGCTGGACCGTCGCGTCCTGGGGGTCGCGCCGTTGCAGATCAGCGGCGTCGAGCCACGGGACCATCTCGTGACCGCGGCGCTGGAAGGCTACGCGAATTACAGCCGCACCATCCGCGTGATGCGCGACGACGTGGTCCTGATCCCGATGACGGAGACCCCCATGCACCGCATGTTGGCTCGCCTGACGGACGCGCGCTGGGTGCACGAGGCGCAAGGAAGGTCGGCCGAGCTCACGTTCGGCCCCCAGGGGCAGATCAGCGGCGAACACCACGTCGAGTGGAGCGTCGCGGAGCACGACTCGGGTCAGGTGGAGTCGTACGATGCCGCGACGGGCACCCTCGAGGCGCGCTTTGCGGCGAGCCCGCCGCACGCCTTCTATGCCGAGCAAGTCCGGATCAAATTCCTGGACAACAATTCCATCGCGGTGTTCTGGACGGCCGAGGTCATGGGTCGGCCGCGGATCGAGCATCTGGTCTTCCGGCGCGCGGGAGGCTATTAGCATGCGGATCCGCCACCGCCGGGCCGGACGGGTTGCCGGCGGGCGAAACCGGTCGATTCCGTTTGAGCCGCGGCGGAGGTGCTGTTTAGCTGCGGTGCCATGGCCGACGACGCCCCGACGCGGCGGGTGGATCCCGACGATCAGCCGACGGTCCGGGGGTTAGCGGCGGGCCGGCGCGTGTTTGGCCGCTACACCCTTGAGGCGGTGGCGGGCCGCGGAGGCATGGGGGTGGTGTGGCGGGCGCGCGACGAGCGGCTGGAGCGACCGGTCGCGCTGAAATTCCTGCCGGAAGTGGTGGCCGCGGACCATGAGGCGGTTCGCGAGTTGCTGCGGGAGACCCGGCGGTGCCTCGACCTGACTCATCCCAACATCGTGCGCGTGCACGACCTGGTGCAGGACGACCAGATGGCCGCGATCGCGATGGAATTCATCGACGGCGAAAGCCTGGCGAAGCGCAAGGCGGCGGCGCCCGGCGGGCGGCTCGCGCTGGAGGACCTGGCCCCGCTCGCGGCGCAGCTCTGCGCGGCCTTGGCTTACGCGCACGGCGCTGCCAAGGTGGTGCACCGGGACCTGAAGCCGGCCAACCTGCTGGTGACGAGGGACGGTCAGCTCAAGGTCACGGACTTTGGCATTGCGCGCAGCCTTTCGGACACGCACACCCGGCTGACAGGACGGACCGGCGACACCAGCGGCACGCTGCTCTACATGAGCCCTCAGCAGTTGGTGGGCGCGGATCCGTCGGCGGCCGACGACATCTACTCGCTCGGGGCGACGCTCTACGAATTGCTCACCGGCAAGCCGCCGTTTCATTCGGGCGATGTGACGCTCCAAATTCGCGAGCTGGCGCCGCCGCCCTTGAATGCGCGTTTGGCCGCGCTGGGGGCCGCGCCGGTCCCACCGGCCTGGGAGAAAGCCATCCTGGCCTGCCTGGCGAAGGAGCCGAAGGACCGGCCGCCCAGTGCTGCGGAGGTGGCCGCGCGGCTGGGCTTGACGGCGGCGGGAGACAGGCGGCCGGCAAAAGGGCAAGTTGCGGGGGTGCCGCCCGCGTCCGTTGGAACCGCCACGCCTCCGTCGCCGAAATCGAAAGTTTCCCTCTACGCGGGACTCGCCGTGGCGGTGCTGCTGCTCGCCGCCCTCGGTGGGTGGTATTTCGGCAGGTATCAGCCGGAACAACGCCATCTGGCGGCGGAACAATCGCGGGTTGCGGCGGAAAAGCGCGTCGCCGAGGAAAAGCGCCGGACGGACGAAAAACGGGCGGCCGACGAGCGCGTCCGGCAGGCGGCGGCGCAGAAACTTCAGGCGGAGGAGCAAGCCCGGCGCGAGGCGCTGGGGTGGGTGAACGGTCTCCCGCTGGCGGCCCCGGACGCGGAGATCGCCGCGGTGGGCGAGAAGATCGACCATTATGCGCAGACCGCTCCGGCCGAGGGCGCAACCGAAGTGCGCGCGGCTTTCGAGAAGCAGCGCAGTTTGATCCAAGCCGAACGGGAGCGTGTCCGACTGGCCAACGCCCGGGGTGGGCTGATCGTGAAGACGACGCCGCCGGGCGCCGAGGTGCAATTGGGCAGTTTGCTGCTCGACCAGAAAACTCCCGTGGCGCTGAAGGCGTGGGAATTGGGGAAGTATCCCGTGGTCGTCCGACTGCCGGGGTACGAGGAGGAGCGCCGCGAGGTGGTGGTGAAGGAAAACCAGATTGCGGAGCTCGAGGTGGCGCTGGTCCGCTCGACGGGGACATTGAACGTGTCTTCAGCGCCGGCCGGCCTGCCGGTGGACATCGTGGAACGGCCGGCCGCTCCGCGCGGCAGCGAGAGCGCAGCCGCGACACGGCAAGCGGCCACGACGCCGGCGACGCTCACACTGCCGACCGGCGACTACGCGCTGACGTTTCATCGCGCCGGCTGGCCGGACCAACAACAAATGGTGACGGTCGGACGCCAGCAGACCGCCGAGGCGACTGCCTCGTTTGCCGGGGGGACGGTGGCCGTCAGCAGCACGCCGGCCGGCGCCGAGGTCTGGGCGGGGGAAACCCGGCTCGGCGTCACACCGCTGGAGCTGGCGGACCGCCCGCCAGGCGAACTGGCCCTGCAATTCCGGCTCAAGGACTTCCGGCCGGCGGAGGCGCGGACCGTCGTGACCCCGGGCGCCCGGAGCGAAGTCAGCGCCACGCTGGCGCGGTTGGTGGTCCAGCCGTCGCTTGGCCAGCCGTGGGAGAACACGCTCGGTATGAAGTTCGTGCCGGTGCGCGGCACCTCCACCCTGATGTGCATCTGGGAGACGCGGGTGCAGGATTTCACGGCCTTTGTGCAGGCCACCGGTTACGCGGCGGAGGCGGGCGTGTTCTCCAACCGCGGCAACGGCTGGAAACAACAGGGCGACACGTGGCGCAGTCCGGGCTTTGCGCAATGGCCTTCCTACCCCGTGTGCGCCGTGAACTGGGACGACGCGGTGGCGTTTTGCCGGTGGCTGACGACGGCCGAGCGCACCGCCGGCCGCCTCGGGCCGGGTCAGGAATACCGGCTGCCCACCGATGCCGAGTGGAGTCTGGCGGCCGGGCTGGGCGAGGAACAGAGTGGCACGCCGCGCGAGAAAAGCGGCGGCGTGCCCGGCGTATATCCGTGGGGGACGCAATGGCCCCCGCCGCCGGGCGCGGGCAATTACGCCGACGAATCGGCCCGGCGCGGCCGGTACGAGGGCTATTTGAGCATCGCGGGTTACAACGACGGCTATGACGCGACGGCGCCGGTCGGCAGCTTCACGGCCAACGCTTTCGGGATCTACGACCTCGGCGGCAACGTCTGGGAGTGGTGCAGCGACTACTACAACGGCACCTCGGGCGACCGCGTGGTGCGCGGCGCCTCGTTCCTCAACCGGCTGCCCGAAAACCTGCTGACGTCATACCGCGGCCGGCGCCCGCCGACCTACCGCGGAGTCGACGTCGGGTTTCGGTGCGTGCTGGCGATGACACCGCGGTGAAGCCGGGCAGCGGCTACTTTCCGCCGGTCTGTGGCGTGCCCTGCTCCTGCTGGGCCGCGTTATCCTGCGACTGCGCCTGAGCCGCGGCGCCCTGCTGGGCGGCGCCGCTCGTCTTCGACCTCGATCCGCGCTCCTCCATCGAGGCACACCCGGCGACACACCACAAGGTCACGGCGGCCGCCAGCGTGGCGGCGCCGAACCGAACGTACTTCGGAGCATTCTTCATGTTTTTTGGGGTTGGGGTTCTCCGTCGCGTCGCGAGGCACAATGCCCGCGCCGCGGAGCCGGGGCAAGCCTTGGCGGACGCGGGCAACAAAAGGCCCGGCGGCGTGCTCAGGGCGGCATTCCGTCGGTTGGCGCGGGTGGTGGATCAGTGTCTCATCGCAAGGCGCCGCGAAAAGGCGCGGCACTGCAGCCATCGGGCCGTTCAACCAGGTGGCGGTCCCGCGCGAAGTCGAGAGACGGGATCGCCATCAACCATCGCCGGAGGCTTCCGCCGCCGTCCCGCAATCGCGGGACGGTGGCGGAAAGGCGGCCCGTTCTGCTGGCCAGCGGAACGGGCCTGCGATGACAAGGCAAAGCTGACCCACGACCGGCTGGTTGAGCATCTTGACATCATTCGGATTGATGCTTTGATGCCTTCATGCGCACCACCCTGTCGCTCGATCCCGATGTCGCCGCCCGGCTGCAAGCCGAGGCGGTCCGGACCGACCGCCCCTTCAAGCAGATTGTCAACGAGGCGCTGCGCCGCGGGCTGCATCATCCCGGGGCCCCCCGCCGGCCGGCGAGCCGCTACCGCGTGCGCACTTTCGCGGCGGCCCTGCAGCCGCATGTGGACCCGCACAGGCTGAATCAACTCGCCGACGAGTTGGAGGGCGCGTCGGCCGCGGCTGCGGTGCGGCGATGATCGTTCCCGACGTCAACTTGCTGGTGCACGCCCACAACCGCGGCTCGCCCGACCACGCGGCGGCCAGGGCGTGGTGGGAGGGATGCCTGAACGGGGGCGAGCCCGTGGGCTTGGCTTGGGCGGCGATGCTGGGATTCGTCCGCCTGACGACCAGCCGGCAGGTGTTCGTCAGGCCGCTGCCGGTCGCCACGGCGGTGGTCATGGTCGAGGAATGGCTGGCGCAACCCGTCGTCCGGATCGTGGTGCCGGGCCGCGACCATGCGAAGCTGTGTTTCGGGTTTCTGCGCAAGCTCGGGGTCGGGGGCAATCTGACGAGCGATGCCCATCTGGCGGCGCTGGCGGTGGAGTATCAGGCGGAGCTGCACAGCACCGACACGGATTTTGCCCGCTTCGCCGGGCTGCGGTGGCGCAACCCGTTGGGCGATTTCGACCGGTAAGCGGTCGGGGCGGGCGGGCGCGGACCGGCAGGCGGCCGGCGGAAGCGCGCCGGTGGCGAACAGACGCGGCGGGTCGCGGGAGCGAGGCCACCGGGTTTTCGCTATGGCGCGATCCGCCTGCATTCGCGGGCAAGCAGCGTGGCTCCATGGATTTCTGTGTTGCGCACGGGAGCCGGGCGCCGCTTACTTCTCCCGCCGCCATGGAGAGAATCGCCTTCACCAAGGAACTGATCGAGTGGTACTGGCAGCACGGCTGCAAACGAGGCGACGATTACGCGATTCCGACCAGCACCTGGCTGCGAAAACTCTACGAAGTCGGCAAGCAGTTGGAGGCGATCAACGACGCCCGCGCCCACGCCCGCCCCGCCATGGCGATCTGGGGCCCCTCGCAGACCGGCAAGTCCACCCTCGTCTCCGCCTACATCGACGTCCACGCGGCCTACGAGCGCAAGGAGGGCGTCGACGGCACCGGCTCGGCGCTGCACTGGCCGGGCGGCTCCCCCATGTTCTTCATGGCGCCGGAGCTGTCGCCGCCGGCCTACCTGAACAAGTACGTCCTCAATCCCTTCAACCAGGGCTGGGACGGCTCCTCGGCGCTCAGCCGCTTCGTCTACGGCACGTCGGACCCGAAGCAGGCGGAGAACGGCCTGCACTTCGTGCGCGACGTGCGCCACCCCGTCAGCGTGCACCTGATCTCGGCGAAGGACCTCCTGCAGGTCGTCGCCCGCGGTTACGACACCGAGTGCCTCGGGCCGTCGAAGACGCGCGACGCCACGATGTGGACGATCGCGGAGTTCGAGGCGCGCCTGGTGAAATTCAAGCGCCGGCAGACGGCGACCCCGCGGGGCGTCAGCCGGCCGGCCTTCGAGGCGCTGTTCGATCTCTGCGACGTGATCAACGACCTCGTCGTGGCCGAGCTGCCCCGCTACAAGAAGCTGCTCGAGGAGGGCGAGGGCAACTGGCACAGCATGCTGGCGTCGCTGCTCGCCGATCCCGTGCTCCTGGCCAGCCCCGAGGTGGTCGACGATTTTGCGGCGGACGTGCTGTGGGACGACTACGAGGTCCTGACGCGCCTGCACCGGCGCACGCGCGAAGAGCTGGAGCGGTGCCAGCAGGAGTGGGGGGGGCGGCCGGTCTACGCCTCGCTCGAGGCGACGGCGGTCTTCCTCAACATGGAGGCGTGCCGCATCTACTTCGAGCCGCGGGCGCCGGCGCCCGATACGCAGGAAGGCATCGTCTATGAGTCGATCGCGCGCCTCGGCTGGCGCGAGGAGAACGGGGCCGTCCTCATCGGCTGCGGGCCGGGCTATCCGCTGCGGCTGGCGGATTCGGCGGAGCGGTTCGGCTGCGTCCAGGGGCTGGTGTGGGAGCTGGTCGTTCCGCTCAACCCCGAGAATCTGGCGGAGAGCCCGTTCAAGGCGTTTCTGCACGAGGCGGATCTGCTGGATTTCGCCGGGGTGGGCAACGAGCCGAAGAGCGACGTCTCGCGGATCGACTTGGAGCCGGGGCGCGACGAGGGCCCGCAGAAGGGCAAGCCGTTCGAGCCGGTGCTGTTTTTCAAGCAGATCCTCAAGCGCGGCAAGACCGCCTGCATCGTCTCCACCTACGCCAAGCGGCTCACGATCGACGGCTTCAACATCTTCCAGAACATCGACAAGTTCGCCCCGGTAAACGCCCCGCAGCTCATCAACGGCGTCAACACCTGGTGGAAGTACTTCGTGCCCGAGTTCTACAAGAACCCGCAGGGCCCCAGCCCGCTGCCGCTCAACCTCGGCCTGATGTGGTGGGCGCCGCGGCTGGCGGAGTCGGTCGGCACCCCGGAGCGGATCTTCAAGGCCATCGTGCCGATCTACAGCGAACTCGGCCCGATCGCCGATCCCAACGTCAGCCGCACGTTCGCCTTCAACTACTACAAATTCCCCCGGGGCAAGGTCGACTTCGAGTTCGTCGTCGGCGGCAAGGTCTACGAGGGCATCTGCGCCTCGCCGGAATTCCAGAAACAGTTCAACAACCCGGTCAGCCGCCAGTCCTTCGACGAGATGGTGAGCGACCGGGTGACAGGCGGCACGTCGTATTTCTTCACCGCTCTCAAACAGCAGCTCGATGCCGCGCGCGCCAGCCCGGCCACGAACCGGCTGGCGCTGGTCGAGGCCAAGGTCACGACGCTCGAGACCGAACTCGCCGACCTGCTCAAGACGCCCCGGCTGTTCCCGCCGGCCAAGGTGGTGGACGTGCGGCGCGAGACGCTGGAGCGCTTCCGCACCGGGCTGCTCGACTCGCTCAAGGGCAAGCCGGAACGGCAGGTGAGCGAGATCAACCACACCCTGCGGGAGTTTCTCGACGTGCCCTACCAGGTGCTGCATCCGCCGCCGGCGGACGGAGCCGAGATCGACCGCCAGTTCATTCTCCGGCAGTACCGCCAGTGGGCGGACCACCAGCTGTCGCGCCACGACCAGTGGGAGCGTTCCGGCCGCCACTCCCGGCCGGACTGGAGCCTGCTGGGCCTGCCGACCCGCGAGGCCTTTCGCGAGTGTCTCGACGCCCTGCGCGCCTCCGTGGAGGGCGGGGCCGACGAGCTGGCGCGCTGGCTGGCCCGGCTGGCCGCGCAGACCCAGACGGCCAACAGCGACCTGCGCAACACGCAGCTGCGCCGCCATCTGGCGGTGCGCATGGCCAACGAGCTCGTGTCCAGCCGGACCGGCGACCTGGATTTCTCCGAGGAGACCGAGACGGCGGCGGAGGAGGAAGCCGTGTCCCCGCCCATCGGCCGCGAGTGCCTGACCTACCACGCCTTCATCCGCCCCTTCATTGAGGGCCAGCTCGCCGCCTTCCTGAGCCTGCGGATCGACCCGACCAAACGGCCCGACGATCTGCCGGGCGACAAGGAGCTGGTGGTGCTGTGCGAACGTCACCGCCTGCGGCCGGCCTGAGGGTACCGCCATGATCGAACTCGAAGTTTTTCCCGACACCGGCCACCAGTTCTTCCACGTCCCGCTGAAGAGCATCGCCCCGCGCAAGCCGGAGGAGGATCTGAAGCGTTTCGTGGTGCGGAACCGCGGGCCGTGGGAGCCGTGGAGCGAGTTCGCCCCATGGCTGCTCTATCAGTACGCCATCGAGGTCTCGCCCTACACCGGCGAGGAGACGCCCATCATCAAGCTCGCGGTCGAGACCAACCTCGGCCTGCCGGAGCGCGGCCTGCTGTTTGGCGTCGAGCATTTCACCTTCAAGAATCTGGAGAAGAACCCGGCCGACCAGGAGGCCCACCGGCGGTACCAAGCCTACGAAAAGGCCCGCGCCACTGACGCGATCGTGTTTCCCTACGCGAGCCTGGACCGGGCCAAGCTGTGGGAGGACTACCCGACCAAGCGCCTCTACCTCGACCAGCTCAGCGCGACGCTGCCCGTGCGCCGCCGCGGCAACGAGAACGCGCCCGAGCCCATCCCGTTGCCGGCCGGTCTGCTGGCCGTGCATTGGAAGAAGCCGGCCGGCGCCGACCCGGTCGACGTCGACCTGATCGTGGACCTGGGCAACACGCGCACGGTCGCGCTGCTGCTGGAGAACCCCGGCCAGGAGCGCATCCCGCTCGGCCGCCGGGTCAAGATCCTGCGTTTCATCCCGCGCGGCTGCCCGTTCAGCCAGGGCTACACGCTGCCGGAGCCGGGCAAGGCGAACGACGACTACGCGATCATCGATTCGTGGCTGATCCTCCACCGGCCGCTCTTCGCCAGCCGCGAGCCGCCGTTCTCGGAGGAGAAGGTGTTTGAGCACTGGCAGGCCGAGTCGTCGGCGCCCGGCGCGCCGGTGGTGCGGGTGCAGCACCTGCCGCAGACGTTTGTGGAGCTGTCGCCGGCCCTGATTGGCGGCGGCAAGGCGCCCGAGGGCGCGGCGCGCATCCTCGCCCAAGTGCGCCTCAACACCGACGCCCGCTTCTCGCTCAGCAGCCCCAAGCGCTACGCCTGGGACGAGGAGCCGGTCGGGCATCGCGGCGGCACTTATTGGAAGCAGATCCCCAACGACACCGACCCGGCGATCGCCGACGCCTTCGACGACCTGCGCGGCCTGTTCCGCTACTTCATGGATCCGGGCGGGGTCGACTGGGATTGGGAGCACCAGCCGGCGATCGACGACTTCCGCGGCAAGCCCATGGTCGGCTCGGCGCCGGAGTACCCGCGCCGGGACGCGAGCTGCTGGTTCGCGCTTTCGATCATCGAGTGTGCGTACCGCCAGATGAACTCCGCCGGCTACCTGTCGATGGTGGGGCGCGAGAGCCTGCCCCGCCGCCTCCGGCAGGTGCGCGTGACGTACCCCTCCGGCTGGACCTGGGAGGAGCAATCGCGCTACCTCGCCCAGTGGCAGCGGGGGCTCAACCTTTTCGCCCTGACCCATCTCGCCGATCCGCGGCCGATTGTGCTGTCCGGCGGCGACGGCGGGGAGAAGCCGCTGCTGGTGGAGCGGTCGCTCGACGAAGCGGTGTGCTCGCAGCTGCCGGTGCTGTACTCGGACATCTCGTTCCTCGGCGGCGACGGACGCAACTGGTTCGAAACCTACGGCCGGCAGAACTCCGCCACGGTGATGAACGTCGACATCGGAGGCGGCACGACGGACATCTCCATCATCCGCTACGACCTCAAGTCCGGTGCGCCGGCGGCCTCGGGCCGCGTGCTGGGACACAGCGGCACGACCGCCGTGCAGTCCACGCTCCTGTTCCGTGACGGCAACTCGATCGCCGGCGACATGCTGGTGAAACGCATTGTGGAAAAGGTGCTGCTGCCGGCATGGCTCAAGGCCGGCGGCCTCGACAAGTTCGAGGACAACCCGCCCGCGCGGCGGGCCCTGCTCACCCTGTTGAAGTCGCCCGCCACCGAGACCATCGCGCAGGTCGATCCCAAGGCGGTGGTCAAACTGGTGCGCGTCGTGCGCCTGGTCTTCATCCCGCTGGTCAACCAATGGCTGCAGCAGCTGGTCGTGGCCGACACCTATCCCGACTCGCCGCGGCGGCCGCTGGTCGTCAAAGACCTGGTGCACCCGGATTGCCTGAGCGACCTCAATGAGCTCGCGCTCAAGGTGATCGTGGCCAAGTGCGAGCACTGGGGCTTGGAGGACAATCTGCTGCGGCTGCGCGAGGAGCGGCATTTCAACGAGTGGTTCGGCCGGCTGCGCGACCGCGACGAGGTGCCGTTCCCCCTCGGCGCGCAGCTGCCGGCCGACACCGCGGTGCTGGACGCGTGCATCGGAGACGTCTTCGAAAACGTCTTCGCTTCGCTCGGCCTGCTCGTGGCGCGGAACCGGTGCGATCTCGCCGTGGTGTCGGGCAAGCCCTCGGAGCTGCCGCACCTGCGCCGCCTGCTCGTCCGCAGCCTGCCGATCCTGCCCCAGCGCATCATCCAGGTGAAGAATTTCCCCGCGGGCGACTGGTACCCTTTCGTCGGCGACGACGGCATCAAGATCAACGATGCCAAGACCTGCACGGTCGCCGGCGCCGCGCTCTACCAGGACATCCTCAACGGCAACCTCGAGGGTTTCCACATCGAGCAGACCGCCATCGCGTCACACTCGAAGACCTATTTCTGGGGCCTCCTCTCGCGCACCGGCGATCCCGCCGACTTCTACAAGTCCGACAACCTGCTGTTCCGCCCCGGCGACTACGGCGCCGCGAAGCCGGCCGCGGATTTGGAGAACACGATCGCCTTGGAGCGGGAATTCGACCTGCCGCTCAATTGCCGGATCGGCCGTCAGATCAAGCAGGTCGCCGGAGTCCGTCCCGAGCCCGTCTACCGGCTGGAGTGGACGCCGCAGCAGCCGCACGACAACCGCCCCGTCTATGCCCGGGTGCGCCTGCGCTGGATGTCGACCCTTGGCCAGGGCGAGCGCCTGCAGCTGGCCAGCGTCACGCCGCTGCCCGGACAACTGGTCGCGGTTGATCCCGCGGACGTCCGCCTCAAGCTCAACACGATGCTCGACACGAGCTTCTGGCTGGACGAGCCCTATTTCGACGCCGACGGCCTGTTCAGCACCTGACGGCCCGCCCCCCATGCGTGCTCCCCGCAGTCTTTTGCTCGCCGGCATCCTGCTGGCCCCGCTGCCGGCGCCGGGATTGCGGGCGGCGCCCGCCGCCGCCAAACCGGAGCCGGCGAGCCCGACAGCCGCCGCGCCCGCGCCGGGGAACGCGCTTTCGCCCGAGCAAATCCAGAGCCTGCAGCAGGCGATCAAGGCCCTGCTCCAGCGCTATGAAGACCAGGGCAACAGCTTCACCGCCATCCACGAAGAGCTCCAAAAGCTGCGGACCGACATCAACCAGAACTTGGGCGCCGCGGACCTCAGTCCCCAGCTCAAGGACAGCGTGGCGACGATCGTCCGCCGGATTCTCGACCTGCAAAACGCGATCGGAAAACAGGCCGGCGACGCGGAGGCGCGGAGCGCCACGGCGAAAGCCCAAAACGATACGATCACCGGCAAGCTGGCCGCATTGCAGGAGCAGGTGGCGAAACTGGATGACGAAGTAGTCCAGTTCCGCAAGGCCGAGGCGGGGCGGGTCGTTTCGGCTCCGGCGGTCGCGCCGGCATTTCCGCTGGCGCTGGTCTCCGGCCTCGTCGCGGCGTGCACGCTGTTGCTCGCCGGCCTCGTCCTGTGGGCGGGCGCGCAGCGCCGCCGCGAACAGCAGGCGACGCTGGCCGCGATCTCCGGCGCCATCGGCCAGACGCGGGAGGAACTCGATCGCCGCCTGCAGGCGGTGGAGTCCGAGACGGGTCGGCTGCTCGCGGCGAGCGAAAAGAGCGTGACCGCGGCATTGGCGGAGTTTCGGCGCACCTTGGAGAACCTCGCGCCGGCAGGCCCGCCGCCGCCGCCGGCGCCGCCTCCCGTGACGATGCCGCCGCGAAAGACGCCGCCGCCGATTTCCACGGAGGAAAGAACAACGGTGGCCGCTGGCGGGACGTCCGTGGCGTTGGCCGCCAGCCTCTGGCCCGCGGAATTCCGCGATCCGGCCTCGCCGCTGGCGCGCTGGCGGGCGCTCCTGGAATCGCACCTGGCCTCGAAGGAACATCCCGCGCTGCCGGTGTTGTCCGCCGTGGTCGCGCTGCGCGTCACGGTGGAGCGGGCGCCGAGGCTGCAGGAGGTGGCGGACGCCGTGGCGGCCGTCGCCGTGGCGGTGCACGCGTATTGGGGCAGCCTGACCGACCTGAGCGAGGATGACCGCCAGCGCGCCAGCGCGGACTGGATCCGCGGCCTGAAGCAATATGTCGCCGGCGTCGCCCCGACGCTCGAGATTCGCGAGGTGGAGCCGGGCGCCCGCTTCGATCCCGATACGATGCAGACCGTGCAGTCCGGCGCGGGCAACCACCTCAACGTCGCGGCGAAGTTCTCCTGGGTCATTCTCGATCGCGGGGGCGAGCGCGCCCGGGTGCTGCACCGCGCCCGCATCGCCACAACCTGAACTTTGATGAGCACCGCCGACACCGCCTCTCCGCCCGCCCGCCGCGACCTCAAGTCGCCCTATTTTCTCCTGCGCACGCCCGACGGCACGGGGACGTACCTGACCGGCGAGAACCTGCCGATCGTGCAGTCGCCCAAGGAGCCCCTGGCGCGCTTCCTCGCCCCCGCCCGCATCGTGGAGAGCGGCACCCTGCGTTCCCTGGTCTATGATTTCGATGCCGTCCCGCTCGAAACGGCGCGCCTGATGGAATTCCTGCCCCAGAGCGAGATCGATGCGTTCGCCGAAGCCGTGCGCGCCTTCTACGAGAAGGCGCACGCCGCCACGCCCCGGATCGTGCCGCACGAGAAGCGCCTGCGCGCCAGCTTCCGCCTGCCCGACCCGGAGGCCGAGGCCGACGCCTACTGGGTCTACGGCCCGGCGCACGACCGGCGGCTGCTGATCCTGTGGGGTTGCGAGTTCCGCGCGGGCACGTCGCTGCCGCTCGCCCCCGATGCGGAGCTGAAGATCCCGGCGGGCCGCACGATCCTCGATCGGCTCCAAGCCCGGGTCATGTCCTGGGAGGGCCGTCAGCGCGAGGCCTTGAAGCTGGCCCTCGCCCCGGGCGAACCGCTTGCGCGGTTTCTCGCCCGGCCGGCGGTCGACGCCGGCGGCCAGCCGGTGGGCGTCAGCCTGGCGGGCCAGACCATCCCCGACAAGAAGCTCAAGCCACTCAAGCGGCTCCTGACGACGGAATGCGCCGCGTTCGAAAAGGCCGCCGTCCGGTTCTATGACAAGGCGCGGCCGGACGCGGCCGGCGTCACGGCCTACGAAAAGGAGCTGCGGCGTGCTTTCCGCCTGCCCGACCCCGACAAGTTGCCCAAGGCGTTTCGCCTGAACGGCAAGAGCCTGGTGATCGCGGTCAGCGGCCAGGAGACCCAGGAAACCACGCTGCCCATGGTGGACCATCCGGCACTGGCCCCGGTCGCACCGGCGGCCCCCGCCGCGACGCCGGCGGAAGGGCCGGTGGTGGTGGTCGCGGGTGCCGGAGCGGGACTCACGGTGGCGGCGAAACTGAAAGCGCGGGCCGTTTCGTCCAGTCTGGTGTACGGCATCGCGGCCGCGGCGGTGGTGGTGCTGCTGGTCGGCGGACTGGCCCTGTGGAAATTCCTGCCCGACCGCACGCCGCCCAAGGTCGTGGATTCGCCGGACAATCCGGCGGCGGTCGACGGGCACACGGTCATGGTGCGCTTCTCCAAGGCGATGAGCGCGGCCTCGCTCCAGGCGCCCGCCGGGGCCGGCGCCGCGGCGTCGGCGCCCTTCATTTTCGGCAACGACGAAGCCAAGGTGGAGTCGGCCGCGCTCGACCCAAAGGATCCGGCCAAAGTCCTGCTCCAGACCTCGCCGCTGGTTGACGGCAAGACCTACCGGCTGACGATCAACGGCGTGGCCGACCGGTCCGGCCACAAGTTGCCGGCCGCCACGTCGGTCGAGTTCAAGTACCTCGACTCGGTGGCGCCCAAGATCGACCTCGTCTCCGCTGGCGACAACGCCAACAACCTGATGCTCGTGTTCTCGAAGCCGATCGCCGAGGCCTCGGCGGTCCGCGGGGGCAATTACTCGATCTTCGCCCTGGAGTCCGGCAGCGAGGGAGCGGCGCAGAAGATCACGGGCGGACACCTCGATCCCGAGGACAAGACCGGTCGCACGGTGATCTTGGAGGCGGCGAAGGATTTTGTCGGCAACCTGCCGTACCGGATCGACAGCATCGCCGGGGTCACCGACCAGTCGGTCAGCAAGAATCCCGTGGCGCTGCCGGCCAAGGGACTGGAATTCACCTACCGCGACGTGCTCCCGCCGCGCATCCGCGGCGTCTCCGCCAGCGGCCGCGATCTGACCCTGACCGTGGAGTTCAACAAGGCGGTCGACGCCGCCTCGGCGGAGAACGTGGCCAACTACACGGTCACGACCGCGGACAAGACGGCGCTGCAGCTCGTCAAGGGGGCGGCCAAGCTCGACGCGACCGGACGCCTGCTCACGCTCCGGCTTGAGCCGGCCCGTCTGTCGACCGGGCGCAATCTGCTCACGGCGGCCAACGTGGCCGACCGGGCCGGCAACAAGATCGCCAAGCCGGTCGAGTATGGTTTCGAGTTCGCCGATGCCGCCGGCCAGGGCGAGCTGGCGATCACCGCCCATGATCAGCGCGGCACGCAGCTCACGCTCACCTTCAACCGGGCTCTGGATCCGGCCGATCTGTCCGACCGTACCAAGTATCGCATCCTCGACAGCGACCAGCGCCCGACCGACATCGCGGTCACGGAGGCGCGGCGCGTGCCGGAGAATCCGGCCAAGGTGCTGCTCATCCTCTCCAAGGCCCCGCCGTCCGGCAGCCAGTTGCTGGTGTCGGCCACGGATCTGGCGGACATCTTCGGCACCAAGGCCGCGGGGCCGGTGCAGCAGCGCATGACCATCGCCGGCGTCGGCGCCGCCTCCGAGCAGGTGTTGCAGTGGATTGGCCACCCGGCGGTCAAGGGCAACACCGTCACGCTGACGATCCAGGAGGAGGTGGCGCGCCGGACCGCGGAGAATCTTCTGAACTACGAATTCACGCCCAACACCGTTCAGGCTGACCGTCTGCGCGATTTCAAGGTCGAGACGGATCCCCGTTCGGGCACCCGGCGGACGATCATCACCCTGGTGCTGCAGGCGCCCCTGATTTCGCCGGAGAAGGTCACGCTCGCCGTGCACAACTTGGAGGCGGAGGGGCTGGCGTTTCTCGGCCCGCAGAACCTGAGTCCGATCAGCCTTGTGGCCGCTCCGTAGGCGCCGGCGGGTGCCGGATCCCGATGCCGTGCGGCCAAGTTTGGCCGCAAGCGACGTCCCGGCCCCGCGTTCGCGCGAGGCTTCCACGTGCCACAGCCTGGCCGCGGGCGGAGCTTATTTCTTCTCGCCGCTGCCCCGGCTGCCGCCGCCCCTGGCGCCGCCGTGGAGCATGGTGCCGGCGAGGACGCCGATCGCGAAGATGCCGAAGTAGATCAATGCCGCCGGCTGGTGGAGCGGCTTCGGCGAGGCCAGCGGAAACCAAAGGTCGATTTCCTTCGGGTTGGTCATCCCCACGTACAGGATCACGAAGAGGAGCGCGAGGAAGACGAGGGTGCGCAGGAGCAATTTGAAATTCATGGGTGCCTCGCTGGTGAGGGAACGAGCGCAGTATGTGAGCCGTCCGGCCGCGGGGCGCAAACGCGAAATGCGCGCCCGGATGGCGGTGGTGGCTCAGTACGGGCAGGCCGGGCCTCACGCTCGATGAAGAAAACCGTCGACCTCCGTTGGTCGGAGACGAATCCCGACCCACTGTGGTCGCGCATTATCGGCAACCCGACCACTGATCGAACCGTGCCACCGCAACCCAACCCCCACCTTCCGCCTCGCCGTTGCGCCGGCGCATTGATCTTCGACGATGCGAGCCCACGGCCGCTTACGACGTGAGTTTCTGCGGCGCCAAAGCTCTGGCGCGCCAGGTTTTCGATCTGCAGCTTCACCCGGCGCGGAGCAACCGCCGTTAAAAAGTTGGCAGGAGCGTGGCGGGGTAGCATGCTGGCGGTGCACTGGTGTCCATGCCCATGAACCAAACCGAATTGCTGTCGTCGGCGAGGTTTCGGTTGAACGAAGCGGCCCGGCGGAGCGCCCCCCAGCCGGGCGTGGTGGTGATGCGTGCCGCGGGCGGGTCGCGGCGGCTCGTGCTCACGGCCACCCAGGCGACCGTGTTGACCAAATTCTTCGCCGAGGCCGCCACGGTCCCGGAGGTGTTGGTGCGTTTGATCAACGCCCACTCCTGTCCGCCGCTGCGCGAATACTACGAGCTGGTGCTGCAGGCGCACGCGGCGGGCCTGCTGGTCACCGGGGCGGAGCCGGCCGACCGCCCGCTGGCGCGGCGCTGGAGGCTGCGACTGCCGCCGACGATCACCAAGCGGGCGGTGCTGGCGATGATGGCACTGGCGGCGGTGGCGTTGGCCGCGGGGCATTGGCTGCCGCCGGCGGGCTGGCGGGACGTGGCGGCCGGGTGGCTGGCCGCCGGCCTGCTCCGCAGCGCGGGGCAAGCGCTGGCCGCCGGCGTGCTGCGGGGCGCGGACTGCGAGGTGCGGCTGCCGCAGTTTTGTTGGCGAACCCTGTTTCCGTATTTCAAGATCGACACGGACGAGGCCGTGATGGGCGGACGCGACTGCACCCTGGCGGTGGCGTCGCTGCGCGTCGCGCCGCTGCTGCTGGGTACGGCGATCGCGGTCTGGACCCTGCCGGGCTGGCTGGCGCTGCTGTTGGTGGCCCTATTGACGGAGACGCGGCCATGGGGCCGCGGTGCCGCGCGGCAGTGGCTGGAAGGTGCCCGGCGGTCACCCCGGCTGTCCATGCGCACGCAGGCGGTGTTTGAATTGAATCGGCGGGATCCGCTGGCCCATTGGGCGGCGTGGTGGTCAGGCGCCGAGTCGCGGGCCGGCGCGGGCTGGCTGTTCTGGCTGGGGGCGTGGTGCGCCCTGCTCGCGGCAACGGTGGTGCGGTGCGGTCCCTCATGGGCGCTGGCTGCGATGGGCTGGCTCAGGACCTCGGGCGACTGGCGGTCGCTGTTCGCCGCGGGCGTTTATTCGCTGGTGGCGTTGGCGACCATCGCCATCGCCTGGCTCATCCGCGCCGTGGTGCGGCATCTGCGATTGCGGCGGGAACTCGGCCGGCCCCTGCGCAGCGCGGTGGCCCGCCCGGCGCCGGCGGGAGCTCTGTTGGGCGACGCCGCCCAGGCGCTGCACGAGGTGCCGCTTTTCCAGGAGGTGCCGCCCGATGACCTGGCAGCACTGGCGGCCGCCGTCCGGCCGGTTGACGTCAAAAGGAACGCCTTCGTTTTCCGCGAGAACGACCCGGGTCACGACTTCTTCATCGTGCAGGAGGGCGGGTTCGAGGTCCTGAAATTGAGGCCGGGCTCAGCGAAGCGGATGAACCTCATCGGCCGCCTGGGGCCGGGCGACGCCTTCGGCGAGATCGCCCTGCTGGAAAACTGCCAGCGCACCGCGACCGTCCGGTCCAGAACCGGCGGCCGGTTGTGGCGCCTGGACCAGGACGATTTCAACCGGCTGGTGGTGGGCCGGGTGGGTGCCGCGCGCGTGCGCGAGGTACTGCAATCCGCCACCTTTCTCGGCCGGATGGTGTTCTTTGCCGGCTGGCCGCCTGAAGAGCTGTTGAATTTCGCCCGTCGCTGCCGGCCGGTGCGCATCGAGGCGGGCGCGATCGTGCTGCGCCAGGGCCAGCCCAACCTGTGGTTCCACCTCGTGTACGACGGAGCGCTGGAGGAGCGGGATTGCGATCGCGTCGTGCGGCGCCTTGGTCCCGGAGACTATTTCGGCGAGATTGACCTGCTGGAAGACAGCGAAGCGCGGCTGAACGTCACGGCCATGGAAGAGAGTCGCTGCCTCGCGTTGTCGCGGAAGGATTTTCTGGAGCTGTTTGCCCGCGACTATCGCCTGGGTTTGCGCATGGAGACGCTGGCTTCGCGCCTGCGGGGCGGACAGGTGTTCGCCTCGCGTTGAGGGAGCGGACGGCGTCGGCTATCGGGATGGCACGCGCCGGCCAGCGGGTCCCCCGCGGCGTTCAGGCGCGCCGGTGGTCCTCCGCTGGCCGGGGAGGGTGTCAGGCCGGGCGCGGATCGGGCCGTGTCCGTCGCCGGCGCGCGGCGCACCGGTCGGCTTCGCGAAGAACGGGCCCGGTGATGCGTCAGGTTGACAGGTCGATTTTGCCTATGCCTTGGTGTGGCAAGGATTTTCGGGAAATTTTGTGTTGAAGTCGCTGGGGGGTATGCATCCTTAAGTCAGAATCGCGCCAGTTCCGGCGGCTTCGTGCTTTCCCATGAAAACTTCTCCCCTCAGTCGGTTGATTCCCGTGGGTCTGACCGCCTTGTTGGCGGCGGCGTCAGCATACGGTCAGGCGGCCAACGCGGCGGCGCAGCCTCCGCCCGAATATTCCAAAAGCGACCTCGAGACCGAGCAGCGGATCATGACCGCTGACATCAAGGACGCCAATTTCTACATCGACCGGGGAATCAAGGCCGTGGCCGCGAACCTGCCCGAGTCGGCGAAAGTCAGCGTGCTGCGGGCGACCAGCCGGCTCGCCAGGGTCGACGAGATGATGAAGGGGCATCCGGAGCATATCGAGCGCCTGGCCTGGTCGCTGCTCTATATCCGGGAGAACGTACGCAAGGATCTGCGGGCGAATTATGACAAGCTGCGCGACGAATTCGCCGCCGTCGAGGACGCCATGTACGCGCTGCGCCGCGACATGTTGCGCAAGGGCCTGTTCGGCGAAGAACTCCAGGGCCAGGTGGCCGTGCTCGACGCCGCAACCAAGCTGCTGCCGGATATCCAGAAGAAGGATCCGGCGCTGGCCCAAAAGGTGCGCGGTCTGGTCGAGAAGATCAACGATGCCCTGGCGTCCGGGGACACTGCGACGGCCGACACGCTGATTCAACAGCTCAAGGGCGAACTGTCCGCCGCCGGCTACCAGCAGAACATCGATGAGGCGAAACGAAAGATCCAGGCGACTGGCAGTGGCGAAGCGGCCCAAGGCGGGGGTGGGGCGCAGGCGCTGGCGGGAGGCGGCTCGCTCACGGCCGCTCCCGGCGGTGTCACCGTCACGGGAGGCAACGGGCAAAGCGCCATGGTGGCCGGAGCGACGCCGCTCGGTGGCGGCAAGGTGCGCCTGGCGGACGGCACCGAGGTCGATCTGAACGGGTCGCAAGTTTTGCCTGACGGCTCGATCCGCCTGGCGGACGGCCGGGTAATCAAAGACGGGCGGATCAGCGGCGGCGGTGTCGAGGCCGGCGCCCCGGGCGCCAAATATGTCAATGCCGACGGCAGCGAGATTGTGATTCCCGCCGATTTCGACTGGAAGAACGGCGAAGCCAAAGGGGTGGAGAAGGTTTACGTCGGCGGCAAAGGCGCCCGGCTGGTGCGCGAGACCAAAGTCGCCTTCAAGCCGACGCCGAGCCCGACGGCGCCGAATACCTTCGTGGTGAGCCGCACCGACGGCGAGACGCGGAGCTGGGCGTTCGAGGTGGCGCCGGTGCCGGGATCGGAGAAGAAGGCCTCCGGCAGCCTGAGCCTCACCATCGCGCTGTCGGACCGCAACGGCGCCACCAGCTTCACGGTGAACAAGTGGAACATCACCAGTCCTTCGGGCTCGCCGACCTTGAACGAGACGTCGGGCAGCCAAGTGACCGCCACCTTTACGGCGTCGGCCACGTATTCGATTGAGGTGGAAGGTGCGACCGACTGGGGCAGCTCCTTTGACATCAAAGCCACTCTTCCGGTCGGCGTTAACTGAACGAAGGCAGGCGATCCTCCAGGAATCAGCGGCCGGACCTGCCTTTGACCGGGCAGAGGGCGGGGTCCGTGTTCCCGGTCTGCCGCCCGCCCAACCGGCCGGACGTGGGACGTCGCCATGACGCGGGAAGAACTTTGTGGTTTGCTGCAGCTTCCGCCGGAGACTCCCCCGGCGGAACTGATTCAGTCGCGGACGCGTCGTCTTGCGGAGATCGACGCGGCGTTGCGCGAACCGGAGCTGCCCAAGCCGGTGAAATTGAAGCTCGTGCAGGATGCGGCCCTGCTCCAATCAGCCGTCGATCTCATCGCAGAGCTCGAAATCATCAGTCACGTGGAGTCGTATTTGGCCGAGATTGCCGACGAGTTCGCCAAGCCCAACGCGGTGCGCGGAGTGATCCGGCTGTGCCTCGGCAAACTCAAGCCGTTGCTGGCGGAGGTGAAGGATGAAGCGATCCGCTTTCGGTTCGAGAAGCAGGTCATCGCCATCGAGGAGCGCCTGGCCAGGCTGACCGAGCCCTCGGAGCCGCCGGTGGCGCCGGTGGCGTCGGCCAACGTGCGGAGCCGGATCGACGGCTATTTTGCCGAGGTCGAGGCGGAATTGGCGAAGCCGGAGCCCGGACGGGGGGTGATTCGCCTCTGCCTGGGCCGGTTGAAACCGCTGGTGGGCGAGATTCAGGACGAGACGGTGCGGTTCAATTACGAGAAACACATCGTCCAGATTGAAGACCGGATGGGGCTGCGGGTCTCCACGGCGCCATTCTTTTTTGCCAAGCCCCCCGCGCCCGGCACGCCGGCGGCGGAGGAGGCCATGGCGGAGCCACGCCGGGCGGGCCAAGCGCCGAGGTCGGCGCCACCGCCGCGGTCGAGCGCGGCGCCATCGTCGGGGCCGGCCCGCGGCACGCTGCTCGTCCTGTCGCCGCAGCGTGGCGACGGCGGCGGCAGCCGCCAGCCCCCGGGGCCGATTCAATTTGTCGCGCGCTCCCGATTCCTGCTCGGCCGCCGCCGGGCCTCCGTGGATTTCGCCACCCTGTTTCTGCCGGAGAACGACGAGAATCGGCGGAAGAACGAGACGATCAGCCGTGTCAACACCACGCTCTTTATCAAGGACAACCAGATCTGGGTCCAAGACGGCGAGACGCAGCCCGACGGTAAGGTCAAGCCGAGCACCAACGGTACGGTGCTCGACGGGCAACCGGTGACAGTGGCCAAGGCGTTTTCCTTCGCCAAGGAGCGGCGGCTGAAGCTCGGCCAGCAGAACTACGAACTCGCCGTGCTGCATCTGCCGGCGGCCGCGCCGGGCGGACCCCCGATTGCGACCGGCCCCGCCACACTGTCCACCCAACCCACGCAGGTCGTTTCGGCGCGCCTCACCGGTTGCGTCCGCTTCCTGCCGGTGACCTGCCGCGAGGCTCCGGTGCTGGCGGTGTGGTTGTTCACCGATGCCGCCGTGGGCTCGGACCCGCAGAGCGCGGTGCGGCTCGACTTGGCCGGACTGGCGCCCGCGGCCGCACGATTTCATCATTGGCAGGACGGCTTCTGGCTGGAATTCCCCGCCGGCGGCAAGAGCAGGCTGGTGCTCGATGGACGCCAACTGACGGCCGGAGAAGCGGTGCCGCTGCAAGCGACGCACGTGCTTCGCCTCGGCGAACTTGCCTACGACCTGCGCATCTCGTGACTTCTCCCGGGGCCTGACGAACCAATGGCCCGGTTCGGGGTCCGATGTCATTCATGGACTCTCCGCACATTCCTGACATCGTCGCCTTCCTCCAGGCGGCGGGGAAATGGATCGGCGACGAGCTCGACCTGCAAGGGCTGGAAGCGGGCGACCGCCTGCTGGTACGCACCCAGAACACGCGCTATCTCTTTGTGATGCGCGGCCAGAATCGGGCCGAACTCACCTCCGACCGGGCCGACCGGCCCCACGGTCCGGTGCGGATCCAAGGCTGCGTTTTCGGCCAGTCGCGGATGATCAAGCCGAACCACCTGTTCTGCGGGGGGGCGCTCGAAATCGCCTTCGATAGCGGGCGCCATACGTTTACCACCTCCCCGATCCAAGACATCCAGCTGATCAAGACCGACCGGCCGCCGGGCGGCAGCGCCGCCCCCGTTCCGAAGGAGGAATAGCCGGCGGCGGGGTGTGGGGTGGCTCCAGAGGGCGGCGGCGTGGGCGGCACCCGGGCCGCGCCGGTTTGCCATTGCCGGGAGGAGGGGCGCTCGCCCATTGTTCCTCCGTGGCAGCGGAAGATACCCCGCCGGGGCACGTCGAGCCGGATGATGCGGCGACGCGGATCGCACTGGCCGCCGGCCGGCGACTGTTCGGGCGTTATGTCCTGCGGCGGCTTTTGGGTCGGGGCGGGATGGGCGTGGTGTGGCTGGCGGACGACGACGTGCTGGGCGAGCCCGTGGCGCTGAAATTCCTGCCGGAGGTCGTGGCGCGGGACGAGGTCGCGGTCGACGAGCTCAAGACCGAGACGCGTCGCGCCCGCCGTCTCACCCATCCCCACATCGTGCGCATCCACGACTTCGTCCAAGGGGAGAACCAAGCCGCCGTGTCGATGGAATTCGTGGACGGGAGCACGCTCGGCCAGCTGCGCCTGGCGCAGCCGGGCAAGGTGTTCGCGCCGGCGATCCTTGCACCGCTGGTGGCCCAGTTGTGCGCGGCGCTGGACTACGCCCACGCCGACGCCAAGATTGTTCACCGCGACCTCAAGCCGGCCAACGTGCTGGTGACCCGGGACGGCAAGGTGAAGGTGACCGACTTCGGCATTGCGCGCAGCCTGACCGAAACGCACACCCGCCTCACGGGCCGCGTCGGAGGCACCAGCGGCACGCTGCTTTACATGAGTCCGCAGCAGCTGGCCGGGGACAAACCGACCGCGGCGGACGACATTTATTCGCTCGGCGCCACGCTTTACGAACTCCTCGCGGGCAAACCCCCCTTCTACCGCGGCGACGGGATCGCGCTGATGGGCCAGATTCGCGAGCGCGCCCCCGGGTCGTTGACCCGGCAGCGCGTGGAATGGGCGGCCGAAAACGAGGTGTCGGCGGTGCTGCCCCCGATCCCGCCGACGTGGGAGGAGACGGTGCTGGCGTGCCTCGCCAAGGAGCCGCAGGACCGGCCCCGGAGCGCCGGGGAGGTGGCGAAGCGGCTGGAGCTGGCCCCGGGTGAAAAAGACTGGCGGCCACCGGGAGTCAAAGAGACGGACGCGAGCCCGCCGCCGGCCGGGACCGCCCCGGCCGGTCACAGTCCTTCGGTCGAGCCGGCGTTACCGCCGTTGGTGCCCCCGGCGGCGGCGAAAAGCGCCGGAGGGCGGGGCTCGCGGTGGCCGCTTGTCGCCGGACTGACGACGGTGTTCCTGCTGTTGGCGGGCCTTGGGGGGTGGTATTTTGGCGTCTATCGTGCGGCGCAGTCGGTGCTCGCCAACGTCCACGGCGGAGTGATCGTCACGACCACGCCTGCGGCCGCCGACGTGCAAGTCGAAGGATTTCCCGTCGAGAAG
>Ga0335078_10001159_pt1 | contig 39941 bp, 54 predicted proteins | sample Lox_Sample_32_FD_206711 | JGI IMG/M metagenome (GOLD analysis project Ga0335078, IMG submission 206711) | Soil microbial communities from Loxahatchee National Wildlife Refuge, Florida, United States - Lox_Sample_3.2 | ecosystem: Environmental > Terrestrial > Soil > Wetlands | place: USA... | reverse complement strand
CGAGTAGAGTCGAGAACAGGCGCAGTAACGGTAGTCTCCCGGTGGGTGTTTGACTCGGCTTTCACCTCGTCCCCGCAATCCGGTTTGGCTTGGTTCTGGTTCCTGTTCCCGCTCATCGAACCGGACTGGCAGGTTTCCCGCATCCGGCTCTCGGAAAAGACTCACGCTTTTGCCCACGTAAGACTCGCGATACGGTGTGGTAACTGGACCAGACCGTACACAGAATAGAGCGACGCTTCCGGGAATCGCTTGTAACCCGGTCGCTGCTCCTTGTGCTTGTCGCAGAGCCACCGACGCAGCCTCCGGCTGGCATGCATATCAACCGCGCTGTAGGCTTTGCTGACTGACCCCAGACAGAAGTAGTTGGCCCAGCCGACTAACATTCGATTGAGCTTCCCTACCATTGCCTGTGGAGTCTCCCTGACCGTATCCCGCCCGGTCTCGTCGCTAATCGCACGACAAAAGCGCTGTACCCGTTTCTTCGAGGGAGCCGTACCCAGATAGACTCGCTTCCTCTTTATCGAGTAGCACCGCCCGAACGTATAGCCCAGGAAGTCGAACTTTTCCTCCGGCAGATGACAGACCCGCGTCTTTGTCTCGTTCACCGCCAACTTCAGCTTTGCCATCATCACCCGCATCGCAGTGAGAGCTTGCTCCGCTCCAACTCGACAACAGATGACCAAGTCATCGGCATAGTTAACGACGTACGCTTTCCAACGCTCCTCGTGGCCGAGTTTCTTCCATCCCAGCACGAACCGCCGCATGTATAGATTGCTGAGCAAAGGGCTGATCGGAGACCCTTGCGGCGTCCCCCGACCTTCATCCCGATTGCGCGTACTTCGATGTTTATTGCCACCCTCGTCGGTTTCTTCGACGGGAGCCTCCAGCCACATCTTGATCAGATGCAGCATGGCTCCATCGACCACCCGGCGGGCTACCGACTTCATCAGCTCGGCATGTGGAACGCTATCGAAGTAGCTGCTGAGATCCGCATCCACGATCTGTCCATGTCCGGTGTTGATCAGCTTGTGGACGTGTTGCACCGCGTCCAGTGCGCTGCGGTCTGCCCGATAGGCATACTGTTCTGGCGGCAGGTCGGCCTCGAAGATTGGTTCGAGGACCAGCACCGCCGCCGTTTGCACAACCCGATCTCGGATTGTCGGTATCCCTAACGGTCTCTGCTTCCCATCCGGCTTGGGTATGTAAACCCGCCGCACGGGTTGCGCTTGATAGGTTCGACTTTTCAGCTCTTGCGTCAGTTCGTCCAACCATCGTTCCCTGCCGTATCGGTCGATGTTCTCGAAGGCCTGGTTATCCACTCCCGCGGCTCCGCCGTTGGCTTCACAGCGTTCGTAGGCATGTGCCAGAACATCCCTGCGATACACCTTGTCGTACAGTGCATAGAATCGAAAATCGGGCGACTCCTTCGCTTTTGCGTGTAACGCCGTCTGCAGCTTCTGAACACTTACTGGAGTTGTTAGGCTCATCGCCAATCCCTCGGTCCTTTGTTGCTTCTTGCGTTCGTCTTTAACTGAGGCCCCTTCCCTCCACCGGAGTTACCCGGCTTCCCAGGTACTGCGAGCCTCTCCGCCACCCCATCCGGCCTGGTCTATCTCTCACGAGTTCCCAGTTGATCTCTACTGCAATCACCGTTGGGGCTTCCCGTGTTGCGTCTGGTCTCCTATGCCTACATGCCGCCGCCATTACCCCGGCAGGTCCAATGGAGCTTGTTCGCTCGTCTGTCTCCATCGCCAGCGGCCTTCCCTGTGTAACAGTCAGGTCGGCTCCTGCAATTACTTTTTCGGGGCCTGCTCAGCGTTCACTCACGTTACGGCCTGTACGCTCGCGGGGTCACCACGTGACCCTTTCCACCGAAAGCTCCGACAGCTTCGTTGCCTCTGCTGCCGCTTCGATTGCTACCGGGTGGAGCGAACCAGTTCCCGGGCGGGAGTTGCACCCGCTGAAGTCCAGCGCCTTTTCACGGCGCACTGTTACGCCAGTTGACAACGAAGGCATTAACCCGCTGTTGGGACAATGACGTGACCAAAAGTGCCGAGGTGCCTCTTAGGTTGACAGACCGCCTTTCGCAGGCATATATGTTTGTAACATATATGACAAAAGCAATGGACGTGACATCATCGGTCTTCGACCGGGAACTCAAGAAGGGAAGCGCGGAATTGTTAATCCTGTCGCTGCTCGAGGTGCGGGCACGGCACGGGTACGAGATCAGCCAATTGATCGAGCAGCGCTCGGAAGGGACACTAAAGTTCAACGTGGCGTCGTTCTATCCACTGCTGTACCGGCTGGAGAAGCGCGGGTGGATCGAGGGCCGGTGGGTCGAGAAGGCAGGGCAGCGGAGGCGGCGGTATTACAGGCTCACGGCCTCGGGAAAAAAGATGCTCAAGGAGCAGCGGCGGACCTGGGCGGAGTTTGTCGAAGCGATGAGGAGGATCACGGGAGTGGGGCAGAGGGCGTAGCAGCTCAGGGCGTCCGCTCACCCTTTCCAAAACCAGTCGGTGTGGGGCACTCGGGCGGGCGGGGAGGAAGTCATGGTCGATTTCCAGCAGATGGTGCGCGAGAGGCTCAAGGATATCGGTTTGTCGCCGGTGCGCGAGGCGGAGATCGTGGATGAAGTAGCGCAGCACCTGCGTGATCGCTACGAATCGCACTTGTCGAACGGCGTAAGCGCGCAAGAAGCGGAGCGACAGATCGCGGCCGAGCTGTATGAGCGCGACCTTGCGCGTGAGCTGCGCGATATCGAGAAGCGCTGGAGCGAGCCGGTGACTCTGGGCGCGGACGAGCGCGGCAGTTTCTGGTCGGGATTGTGGCAGGACGTGCGCTACGGCGCTCGTGTGCTGCGCCTGAACAAGGCATTCACGGCGGTGTGTGCGCTGTCTCTGGCGTTGGGCGTCGGAGCGAATACGGCGATCTTCCAGCTGATCGACGCGGTGCGGATGCGGACGTTGCCCGTGAAGAACCCGCAAGAGTTGGCGGTGATCCGCTCAAACGTGGACGCGCGGGCGGGGCGGATACACGGATACATGCCGTCAGTGACAAACCGGATGTGGGAGCAGATCCGAAAGAGGCAACAGGGATTCACGGGAGTGTTCGCATTCGGCTACGAGGACTTCAACCTGGCGACGGGCGGCCAAGTACGGTCCGCGCAAGGAATGTGGGTGAGCGGAGAGTTCTTTGACGTACTGGGGATCCAACCGATCCTGGGACGGCTGTTTCACCGGGAAGACGATCACGCTGGATGCCGAATGCCGGGCGCGGTATTGAACTATCGGTTTTGGCAGCGCGAGTTCGGCGGCGATGCGAACGTCGTCGGTAAGACCGTCACGCTCGAAGGTTATGCATTCCCCGTTCTCGGGGTGACGCCCGCCAGTTTTAATGGAATCACGGTCGGACACGGATTCGATGTAGCGGTACCCGTGTGTTCCGAGCCGGTGTTCAACCCGGAACAGCCCCTTTACACGCTGCCGCATGGGTGGTGGCTGGCAGCAATGGGCCGGCTGAAACCGGGATGGACGTTGGAGAAAGCCAGCGCGCAACTGGGGTCCATATCGGCCGGCATCATGGAAGATACGCTGCCGCCAGCGTACCAGGAGGACCTCCGGAAAAAATACCTGAGCCAGAAGCTGTACGCTTACCCGGGGGCGACGGGGTTGTCGCAACTGCGAGGGCAGTATGAGTCTCCCCTGTGGCTGTTGCTGGGAATCGCCGGGCTGGTGCTGGTGATCGCGTGCGCGAACCTGGCCAACCTGATGCTGGCGCGGGCGAGCGCCCGGGAGAAAGAAATTGCCGTGCGCATGGCGTTGGGAGCGGCACGCGGGCGCGTAGTGCGGCAACTGCTAACAGAAAGCCTGCTACTGGCGTTGGCGGGGGCCCTGCTGGGAGTCGCATTGGCGTTCGCATTGAGCGCAGCGCTGGTCCGTTATCTAACCACGAAGCCGGGGACGGTCTTCCTTGAATTGGCGATGGACTGGCGAGTACTCGGCTTCACGGCGGGATTAGCGGTGCTGACGTGCGTGCTGTTCGGGCTGGCGCCAGCGTTGAAGGCGACGCATGCAGCGCCGGCACGGATCATTAGCCTTGCGGGCCGCGGGCTGACCGCGACAAGAGAACGATTCAGCCTGCGACGTGGGCTGGTGGTCACACAAGTCTCGCTGTCGCTGGTATTGGTGGTGGGCGCGTTGCTGTTCGCGCGCAGCTTGCGCAACATCCTGACTCTCGATGCGGGTTTTCAGCGCGACGGCATGGTGGAAGTGGACATCGAGTTCGAGCGCCTCAATCTCCCGCCGGCGCGCCGAGTCCCATTTCGCGAATCGTTGCTGGAGCGGGTACGAGCACTGCCAGGAGTCATAGCGGCGGCCAATACATCGGTGGTGCCGATCAGCGGCTACGGCTGGAGCAGCAACGTGGTGGTGGGCGGACAACAAGTCGACATCGTAGTCCAGATGTCGAACATCAGCCCCGGATACTTTCGCACGATGGGAACTCCGCTAGTGATAGGGCGCGACTTTGATGAACGCGACAATCAGCAATCACCCAAAGTAGCGATCGTGAACCAGCAGTTCGCGAAAAAATTCTTCGGCGGTGACGCGTTGGGCAAAACGTTCCAGATCGCGGCCGACCGGGGTGAGAAGCGGTACGATTTCCAGGTCGTGGGCGTCGTCCGGAATACGAAGTACTACGACCTACGCGAAGATTTCGAGCCGCTCGCGTTCTATCCGGAAGCGCAGGACGATAAGCCGGATACATGGACGCAGATGATGGTGCGTTCAGACCTGGAGCTGGCCTCGGTGATCGATGGCGTGAAGGCTGCGATCGCACAGGTGGACAGCGGCGTCTCTGTCGATGTCCATCCGTACGATCGGCAGATCAAAGACGGGCTTTTGCGCGAACGCCTGCTGGCGATGCTGTCCAGTTTCTTTGGGATCCTGGCGGCGGTGCTGGCGACGATCGGGCTGTACGGAGTGATCGCGTATTTTGTGGCCCGGCGGACGAACGAGATCGGGATCCGGATGGCGCTGGGAGCATCGCCGCGACAGGTCCTCGTAATGGTGGTGGGCGAGGCGGGGAGCTTGCTCGTCGTCGGCGTCATGATCGGCGCCGTGCTGGCGGTGGCGGCGGGAAAATCGGCGTCGACATTGTTGTATGGATTGAAGCCGTACGATCCTTTGACGCTGGTGTTGGCGGCAGCCGGATTGGGGACAGTGGCCATCGCGGCGAGCTTGCTGCCGGCGAGGCGAGCGGCGAAGCTGGAACCGATGGTGGCGCTGCGGGACGAGTGAGGAGTAACGAGTGCCGAGTAACGAGCGATTTCATCGCCTTTTCCAGAAGGCGCTCCCCAACTGAACTTCCCTTCAGGTACTGCAACCCCGTGAGGTCAACTGTCGCAATCAGGCGATTTCACTCAAAATTCCACGGTCAGAGGTCGATGAGTTGTAATAGAGATTCATCGACAGTGTGGCGTTTAGCGATCACCGCCTTCAGTAGGTGATCCAAGTCACTGACATCGCGCGCTCATTCGCGTCTAATTAACGCGTCCCGCTTCTCCGAAGAGCCCCTACGATCCGCACACCCCCTGAGGCGAGAGGGCAGAAACCCGTATGGGACGAGTGACCTGTTGCCGCTCCAGGGCAAGCTCGGGAGACAAGTATCGTCTTGCCGACCTGCGCGTGGCTTGGCTTGTCTCCGCAGCATTCTCCTGACTACTGGCCTTTGGACGCCGTCCAGCTTAGAGCCGCCGGTGGCTCATTCGCCAACCAACCGAGGTGACGAGGAGGCATTATGCGACGCGCGTTTTTCATCTGGTGTTTTCTTCTAGCGTTTGCGCTGCAACTCTCCGCGCAGTTTGCGCCTCATGTGGACTATCCCACCGGCCAGGAGCCCTGGGGCGTGGCAGTGGGAGACTTCAATGGAGACCGCAAACTTGATTTGGCAGTAACGAACAGCAGCGACAACACCGTGGGCGTGCTGTTGGGTAATGGCGATGGCACGTTCCAGCCGCAGGTGGCCTATGCGACTGGCAGTCGTCCTCTTTCAGTGTCCGTTGGCGATTTCAACGGCGACGGGAAGCTCGACTTGGCTATAACGAGCGCAGCGGACAACACCGTGAGCATACTGCTGGGCAGGGGCGACGGCACCTTTTGGCCGCATGTGGACTATGCGGTTGGAGACATTAACCCGCAATGGCTTGTGGTGGCGGACTTCAACCACGACGGCAAACTGGATATCGCTACCGCCAACTATGGACCCAATTACTCGAACGGTACGGTGTCGATCCTTCTAGGTAACGGAGACGGTACTTTCCAGGCCCCCAGAACCTACTCCGCTGGAATCAATCCTTTTGGCGTAATGACGGGAGACTTTAACCACGACGGCATTCCCGACTTGGCGGTTGTGAACAACAACGGGTATTTCGGAGTTCAAATCTTACTCGGCAACGGGGATGGGTCTTTCCAGTCACCCGTGTTTTATGCTACCGGCGAGAACCCGCGGGTAGGTGTAGTTGCGGACCTCAACGGTGATGGCAACCTCGATCTGGCTATCGGGAACTGCATCGACAACGACCTGTCGATCTTGATGGGTGACGGAGCGGGACACTTCGCATCGCCTGTGAACTACGCCACCGGCAACTATGTCTCGACGCTTGCGAGCGGCGACTTTAACGGCGATGGAAAACTCGATCTCGTCAACACGGACGCCGAGTCCAACAGCGTATCGGTGTTGCTGGGCAACGGCGATGGCACGTTTCAGGCGCATGTCGACTACGCGACCGGAAGTGATCCCAGTTGGGTGGCAGTTGGGGACTTCAACGGCGACGGCGCTCCCGATCTCGTCACCACCAACCTTGTTGGCAACACAGTCTCCATCCTCCTGAACATCTTTCGCGCAACGACGACCACGCTGGCTGCTTTCCCCAACAACGCGGGACCGCACCAACTGGTGATCTATGACGCGGCAGTATCGAGTCCAAGTGGCAGTGCCGTAACCGGCTCGATAACGTTCAAAGACGGGGGCGTAGCGCTCGCAACCGTAATGCTGGAAAACCATTTGGCGGCGTGGAGCACAAGGTACAGCACGGTCGGATCGCACGCGATCACAGCTACGTACTCGGGCGATGCCGACAATAACAGCAGCACCTCGTCGCCATTAATGGAGAATATCGTCGGCGCCTCGAAGACCTTCTTGACGACATCGGGTTCTCCCTCGTTCGTCGGCCGGCAAGTAACATTCACAGCAACGGTGAGTTCGCTTTATGGCGTGATCCCCAACGGCGAAATGGTGACGTTCTACGAAGGGGCGACTACGCTTGGAACAGGTGCCATCACGGCTGGAGTAGCCACGCTCACAACTTCCGCGCTGACGGCGAAGCCTCAGACTATTAAGGCGACCTACGCCGGTGATGCGACATTCAAGACAAGTAGCGGGACGGTCCCGCAAGTGGTGGAGAAGTATGCAACAACGACGGGTCTGACTTCCAACATCAATCCCTCGAACTACGGGGAAACGGTGACTTTCACGACGACGGTTACATCTGCTGGACCGGCGCCAACTGGCAAAGTGTGGTTCAGGGACGGAACAACTGGCATAGCGGCGGTTACGTTGAGCGGAGGAGTAGGTTCCATCACGAAGTCCAAACTGGCCGTAGGTACGCACTCGATCACGGCTGAATATCTGGGGGATGCTGACAACGCCAAGAGCACATCCCCGGTATTGGATCAGGTGGTGCAATAGGCTTCGACAAGTACGCAGCACTTTCGGTCGAACCAGAATCGCAGAGGAGCCGCCGATGTCGGGGCGGCTTTTCTCTTACGTCACGCAAAACGTGGCGGCGTGGCAACTGGCGAAACCAGCCATTTCGTTCATTGAGGGGTTTTGAGCGTAATGGCGACGTTTACACAAGTGAGCCAAAGGAAAAACATTTTCCTCACGGTTGAAGAGTGATATGGGGATTTTTCGCCAACTAGCTAGAGAGGGACCTTCGCAAGTAGTGTGGATTCGTCAGGGTTCGCAGGGTTGTATCCGATTTTTACGCGCTGGCCTGCCGCATAAGGTATCCATCGTGCGTGCATCGTTGTCTCACCGCCGAAGCACTCATGACCCAGTTCGAAGCTGTATGTCACTGTAGACACCGAACCGTCTAGTGCGACGGACTCGACTCTCCCTTCGATGGTCGGCCACTGCTGCCTGACAAATCGCACCGCGAGGTACCATCCAATCTCACCGATCAGACAAGCTGCCGTAAGAGGGAGGAGTGAGCGGTACTTTTCCGAGAGACAAGCCGCTATTCCAAGTACCGTTGTCGCAAGCCCATTGAGCCACCCAAACGCACGAAGCGCGTTCAGCGTCGAACGGACATCGACACCTCGTGAAATGACTCTCAGTATGATCCACAGTATGAATGGCAGGATCGCGATTGCAATCACTCCGACGACCAATGCGTCGCTGTTCATATCCCGTCCTCGCAGTGTCCAGCCAGATGAAGTTAAAGTCCACCGCATTTCAAACGCAAGCTTAACTGACGAAACCAGGCGATTACACTCAGAACCCCTGCCGGGGCATTTGAGTGAAATCGAGGTTTTTCGCCAGTCAACCCCCCCGTCGGCTAGTATTTACGAAATGACAGAGCCGACAAAACATCTGGACATACAGCTACTGCAGGCCCGTTGGGTCCTCGGCGGAGTTGCGCCAGAAGAGTGGGTCGATCAGGCCATTTCCGCTCTCGATCAGGGTTTTGACGGCACGGCTTTGCGGCAACTTGCGGGATTGGTGCGGCCCACTCAACGGGACTTGGGACTTCTCCCAGAGAGAGCGCTTACTGAAATGGGACTCGATCTTTGCGACAAGGAGCGTGCTATCTCGCTCCTCGTTGCACGCGGAGCACTGCTAACAAGCGAAACCATTTTGTCCCTTGTTGAGAGATTCCCCGCATTCTCACCTCGCTGGCGAAAGCACCTCGAATACTGGCACGGTGAACCTGCTGGAAACTACAACGATATGGCGGAGTTCGTGCACTTCGTCGTAGAAGACCTATACGAAAAAGGCAATCTCGATGAGATGCAACAAGTCTTCAATTGTCTAGAGAACCTGTTCATCGAAGGCAATCAGGAAACGAGGGACCTCATCGGCCTTGGGTTCTTCGAGACTCTGCAAAACTTCGCGACGTGGCGACCTTACGGCAACACTGTCTTCGAACCCTTCTTTGGCCCGATGTCCAAGCGGGTGTGGAAAGAAATCGGCCGCAATTGGAAAGGCAAGTCCAGCTTGATGGACGTTATCAGGGCGGAGCGGAACACTTCCAAAGAGTAACGGCGATTCGTGATTGACGTAAGCAGGCCATGTCACAAGTTTGCGCTTTTGCTTCGCCTTTTTCGGCCCCGGTGAGTGCTATCAGGATGTTTCAACAGCCGACGCCAACGCGGTAAAATGCCGCTAGAAACTCGTCGGATACAGCAATGGCAAAGCGCCAGTCATCGATAGATTCTGAAACTCCGTGGACGGTAACACTGCGGGATTGGAATTACCGCTTGTACACCTACAAGATGTCAGCGTCGGAGTGGCGCATACTGCTCGCACGAGCGAAGAAAGGTGACCCTGAAGCGGAATGGGAAGTAGCGGATCGCTATGGCGACGGATGCAAGAACCTCAGTGGAAAGATTCTTGTAAAACGATCCCGCAAGAAAGCTGCCCAATGGATCCGGCTGTCTTGGCTCAGCGTGAAATGGAGAAGCGACGTTCTCCGTTAGTGTAGATTCCGCCCCTGCGGGGCGGGGATTTTCAAGGCATGGGGGTCTATCGTCCGATGACTTCTTTTCTTTATCGTACAGCGCGAGAGAACGCCTCCCGCGCTGCTAGACATCGGCTCGATGAGCCCACCGGACTATCCCTCGGCATGGTTGCGTCCCCGCAGTGCCCGCTTCCGTTTCGCCCGGCAAGATCATTGTAGCTCCGCAACGACCTAGTTACGGCAGGCTTCCGTTTCGCCCGGCAAGATCATTGTAGCTCCGCAACGACCTAGTTACGGCAGTCATCTGCCCGACAGGCAGAGTACCCGCAATAATTGATCTCTTAAGCCTCATCACGCCAAAAACGGTCGAAGAGGGGGGCAACAGGATGCGAGCTATTTTCTTCGCGGCCATCATATTCGTTTCCGTCAATCAACTAACCGCTCAAGAGACGAGCCACAGTCCTTCAACCTCGGACATGTTGGTCGGCATGAAGAGTTCCAAATGGATTGACCGCAGCAAAGCATTTGAGCAGGCAAGCGAGGCACTGGCGTCAGAAAGACTTAGCTCCAACGACAGCGAGCGCCTAAAGCTGGCGATTATCCAATTGCTAATGAAGGAGAACGACCTAGCCAACATCCCGGATGACGAACAGGCGAAATGGTCAGCAAAGCTAGCAAAAGGTGAAGTCGAAACAGAAGACGAGGAATACTATCCGAGCCTCATCAGCTTTGTTGTGGGCATGAACGATGAACGTGCGATACCTGCCTTAATAGGCGCTATGCCTTATGCGAGTGACGCAACTGGTGCCTTACTGAGGTTCGGCAATAAAGCCCTTGGGCCGATTCTTGAACAACTCAAAAGCCGCAACGCGCTTCTACGGATATCGGCGCTCGAAATGGCCATCACGATGGAAGGACAGAATGAACTAGTTTCCGCGGCCCGTATAAGAGAGATGCTTCGATCGGCGCTCAACGATCCAGACTCCGGGGTTCGGGGCCACGCCGTAAACGAGATCGCCTGTCTTGATGACAGGCAAGATTTCGTTGCGATCCTCGAAAACCTCGCGAAGACTGACCCCGTGCACTACAAAGGGCGCGAAGACGACGGAGTCGACGGCGACCAGTTTTACCCGGTCAGGTTTGATGCCCGACGTGCGCTACGACAAATCAAAAACCACGAACCATGCGTTTGGAGGCATTGATGGTTGGCGATTCGCCATATTGCTGAACTACTGTGGGTCAAGATAGTTTTCCTTGCCCTCCGAATCGTCTGGTCGCTTGCCCTTCTTCACGCGGTTCGCTGGCGGCGGCAGATCGGCGATCTTCGTAACGCCGTCAAGTGGTTCCGAAAATCTGCTGACGCGGGTGACGGCGATGCACTGATTCAACTCGGGATTCACTACTACTGGGGAAAGGGAATTAGAAAGAATCCGAGAGCAGCAGTCCGATGTTTTCGAGCCGGAACCAAGGCAAAGAACATATCTGAAGTTGGAAGAGACGACGCCTTCTTTCTGCTGGGTGTCGCATATTTCGAGGGGAACGGTGTGAGAGCTTCAGTTAGGAATGTTAAAAAACTGTTCGAACGAGCAAACATCGACAATGACAATCCGACAGCCCACAAGATGCTAGGCCAACTCGAAGCGTAACCTCGTTCAGCCCTTTAGCGTCTTAAGTGTCGATAACAGGCGATTACACTCAAATTTCGAAGTCTTTCGATTAAGTTCACATCTGACGCGACTCTCGTCATCAGTCATAAGTTCCCAGCGTCGTCGGTGAGATTCTAAGGTACCATCATGGCGACTGTAGGAGTCTAGTGAGATTAGACCACGGTGAGGAACGACGATGATTGACCCCAATCCAGTTCCCGGTTTATCCGCGGAGCAGCTTCCAATCGCATTTCGGTTTGAACAAATTTTCATGCCGTACGCCAAAAAGCAGCGGGATGAAGCATACAAAAGGCAGCTTAAGCCCGGGGAAGATCCGGCAGCCCAAGAACTCAAATTTGTCCATTACACTTCGGCAGAAGCGGCCCTGAAAATCATCGCGAGTAAGCGTCTCTGGATGCGGAATACGAATTGTATGGCCGACTACCGCGAGGTCCAGCACGGCTTCGAGATACTCAACGAGTATTTCTCGGACAAGAAAAAGACGGACGCGTTCATTAAGGCTCTCGATGCATGTGTCCCCGGCGTCGCGCAGGAAGCGATCACACTCTTCAATAGTTGGTGGAAGGACATTCGCTTTAACACTTTCATCACATCAATTTCCGAGCATGATCCTGCCGAGGACTTTCACGGACGGCTGTCGATGTGGCGTGCTTTTGGACTGAGCGCCGCCCGTGTCGCCATTGTTTTCAAGGTTCCCCGCGAGTCAGCAGGTGCACTTGCGCTACGAATCCTATTTAGTCCAGTAGCGTACCTGAACAAGGACGACGCTTACGGAGTGCTTGCCGAAGTCATGACTAATGTCGGAACAAACTGCGACTTTCTCAAATCAGTCGATCGTCAGCTCGTAGTCGAGAACGTCTTTAGGATGTTCCTGGCGGGCGTCACCTGTTTGAAGCACGAAGGCTTTCGTGAGGAGCGAGAGTGGAGAGCTATCTACTGTCCCCGGTTTTATAAATCCCCCTTGATGGAGTCTCAGATTGAAGTCGTATCGGGTGTGCCGCAGATTGTCTTCAAACTTCCCCTCGACGCTAAGGCTGCGCCCGAACTGGCGGATCTCGATTTTGCTCGTATCTTTCACCGGCTGATTATTGGCCCCTCCCCCTATCCGTGGCCTATGTTTGAGGCTTTTAGAGAGGCTTTGACTCTGGCCGGGATCAGTGATGCGGGAGATCGGCTGTGGAGCTCTGGTATTCCAATTCGTACGGCCTGATTGTAGCGCCAAACCGTGTCAGTTGACGCTATCAGGCCATAGCACTCAAATTTCGAGTTCTTTCGATGGTTTTCACAATCTTCCATGCTTGGCTGTTGGTGGGGATTCTGTCGCCTGAAAACCGGGAGGGGGGCGGCGACCTCCCGCACGCGGTGGGTGCCCCCCGATACCGGAAGTTGGGAAACTATTGCGGTGGCATCGGCGGGGGGAACCCACGACTTCGCGCGTGCGGGTTTGGGAGCGCGTGATTCTACGCGCGACAGCAAGAACGCAGGCCCGCGTCTTTTGCGGGACTGCCACCTTGTGCCGGGAGGTGCGAAGACGGGCCGCAGAGCGGAACGGCTGAGGCACTTCGGCTCTGACCACGAGCACACCCGGCACCGGCGCGAATAGCGTCCTGCTGCGGATCGCGATGCTGTTGGAGATCACGATGCTGCCGCGTTGCACGGCGCGTGACAGCGCCGTTGGCTGGCGCGCGACGTGCTACTGCACGCTGCCGACCAGCCCCCCTGCCGGGGTTCCCTTTTTCTACAGAAGATGGGACTCCGGCGAAATCGGCCATTTGTTACGGAGAGAAATTCGAAGCCGCTCGCTCAGTGTCCCTGATGATTTTGGAAGGCGCAACGCCGAGAGTCCCGGCGAGGTTAAATAACGTCCGAAGAGATGGGCTCTTCTCGCCTCGTTCAAGCTGTCCGATGTATGTGCGGTGATACCCGCTAAGCGCCCCTAGTTCGTCCTGCGATACCCCTTGCTCGCGCCGAAGCGCCCTAAGCACACGACCAAACGCAATTTCTGGGCTGGTCTTCTGTCCGCGTGCCGCTTGCGTCTGGCGCATACCGAACAGAGCTTCGGCCATTGACGACTAAAGTGCGACATACTATAGTCATCATCTCCCCCGAAGGCCCTCGCAATCTCTCCGAACCCTCAAAGGCTCTGACGAATGAAGTGGATCAAAGTGGCTCTACTTGTCTGGCTGATCGCCCTCGCTGGCAGTTGCGGGAGTGGTGCGAGCAATAACCACGGGAACAACAACAGTCCGTCCCTCACGCCAGGCCCGTGGGAGATCTCAATCAACGGCAGCACTCTCATCGATGCCAATTTGCTCATGTGCCAAAGTGGATGCAGGACCGTTTCCACGAGTAACCCACCGTACTTAATGGGCGCGGCTCCGGGTACCGGTCAGGAATATCAGGGGCTATCCCCATCCAACGAAGCGCAAGCGTTGACTCTCTCAGGAACGATTCAGGGAAGCTCGATCGCACTAGACTTTTCGGAAACGAATTGCCCGTGTGGGACGTGGGATTGGCATCTCGTCGGGGCTATCAGCGCTGACGGGAACGGCATTTCTGGCACAGCAACGTTCAACGGGAACAGTGCGGGTGCGACAGCTTTCTCAGGCGTTGCTCTTGGGACGAACCCCAATTCAAGCTACTCGGGTTCGTTCGCGTTGTTTGATGTCAACGGAACTCAACTTGGGACCGACACCGCACAGCTTGCGCTGGTCCTCGGCTCGGCGGCGAACGGATACGGGACGAGTGCCACTCTGATGCTGTCAGGGACCGACAGCGGTGTGTACGCTCTGTCTGGATCACAAGACGGCAAGACTCTGCTCTTGTCAGGAACGATCAACGGCCAATCGGTTTCGTTGGTCGGCTACTACGATTCGACGGGCTCGTACACTGGCACGCCCGGCTCGTTGCTGGTTTTCGAGATGCAAGACCCACCCATGCTCGACAGTGGATGGTACGGTATCAGTGGAGTCTTAGCTGCAAATTGAGTGACAGTCCCGGAGTGGTTGCAAAAGATGGATAGCAGCGCTGGCGTACGATTCACGTTGCGCACCGCGAACCGCAATAACGGCATCCAAGAAGAGCCCGTGAATGATGGCAGGAGCCCAAACGGGAATGCTTGCATCGGCTGCCCCACCGAGGGCAATTGGTGCGAGCCATTTCTCGAATCACTACTGCATATTTAAGGGATTCGGAACCGTGGATTGTGGGTTATAGCGGCGGGAAAGACTCGACAGCCGTAGTGGTGCTTGCCTCCAATTATGTACCGCCTCCGCAGGCGACCACGTGTCTTCTGTTGGCATGGTTCGCGGTGAGAGAATCCTGATCGAAATTGGAACGGATAGTTCACTAGCTTCGCACTCAAGATCATTGAGAGCGCGATGCGCCAAAGCTGATGCTAGGGGGATTTCGACTCCCGTGTCGCAATAGATGACAGTAACTGGTTTCCGTGCACGTCGCAAACGTAGCAAGCTCCGAAACACCAGTTTTACTACACATCGGCAAGGAAGTTGATCGGAAGTGGAAGGAAGGTGACGATCTGGATGCAATGCGTCAGGCGCCCATCGAATACACGCGCAAGGCGAGTCGCTCACCACGCGAACCGCTTATGCAGCCGAGTCTTTCCCTCAGCCAGTCGGTCAAGAAGATCGGTATTCGGAAATTAATTCGGCAAGGGTTTGGCAGGCGCATCATTGAAAAACTCAGCCGACGCGAACCTGTGAAAGCCTCCACTTGTCGCGAGTACGACGGCGTATCGAGGAGTATGCGCGGAGAAGACGACGAGCGAAGCATTCTGTGTAATCGGGAGAATGAGCTAATTGAATTCGTCGGTAAGACAAAAGTGTCATAGCGGTCTCGCAGTCTTCAGAGGAGTGGGCAGGTTTCAATTCATGCCTTACTAAAGACCGGGACGTCGCGAACAGCTGGGTGCGCGACGTGGAGCGCTTGCGCTGTTTTGCACAGGCCTTAAGCTCTTAGCCCCTTTCTTACGTTAGCCGAGATAGTCCCAGATTAGGTTGCACTCCTAAGCTACAATCGTGTGTTGTTTGAGACCCTATCTGGTGCCCGAGGGCCCACGCAACTAAAGTACGAGGCCTACACAAATGAGCTTCCAGTATGACGTTTTCATTTCGCATAGCTCCAAAGATAAGCCAGTCGCTAGGGAACTAGCGCAGCGACTACGGGACGACGGACTGAAAGTATGGTTCGATGAATGGGACATTACGCCCGGCGACCTTATCGGCCTTAAAGTCGAGCAGGGCCTGGAGCACTCACGGATTCTGCTGTTGCTGATGTCCTCAAATGCGCTGGCGTCGGAGTGGGTCACTCTAGAGCGCCACACAGTTCTCTTTCGCGATCCTACCAATGCCCAGCGACGATTCATACCGATCAGACTCGATGATTCGGAAATCAAGGATACGCTTAAGCAATTTGCGTATATCGATTGGCGAACCAAGTTGGAAGATGAATATCAAAGATTGCTTACTGTATGCCGGTTCCGGAGTGACAGTGAAGGGGACACCGAGCTTACGACTACCGCACAACAGATCGATTCCGTATGGGGAGCGTCTATATTTCCCGGTTCGCAAAAAGCAGTTACTGGATCTCGCGATGGGCGCGTCGAGATTTGGGACATGCAATCAAGAGCCCTCATTAGTTCGCACCAATGTCGGCACGGAGCTCCAGGCCGTCACAATGGAATCGTGGCCGCCTTGCCACTCGTTAATCAAAACCAAATACTAATCGCATATCTGGATCCCACCTTACGCATTTGGGATTTAGCGAAAGGAAAATGCGTAGCCGAACTCTTTGGACACAGAACGAGTGTCTATGGTGCCGACGTGACTCCGGACGGAAGAACTGCTATTAGCGGTTCGTATGATGGGCAGGTCATTGTGTGGGACGTGGAGGACCGGGTTCTTCTACGCACTCTTGACGGACATAAGTCTGCGGTCCGGGGCCTATCAATAACCCCGGACGGTTCCCGAGCGATAACGGGCTCGTATGACCGGACCATTCGCGTGTGGGATCTCAACGGAATGATGTGCGTTGGGATGTTGGAGGGACATACCTCGGAAGTATGGGGGGTTGCGATCACAGCTGATGGTCAGCTTGCGGTGTCTGCGTCAGATGACTCCACTGTGCGAATTTGGGACCTTAGGTCAATGTCTGCAATCGCAATTCTTGAGGGACATACCAAGACTGTTACAAGCGTTGCGATAACCCCCGATGGACGGAGGGCCGTCTCCGGTTCGAGGGACTCGACAATCCGCGTATGGGATCTCGATACAGGCTTCTGCACGTCAACTTTCACAGGTGTTGGGAGCGGCGTGTACAGAGTTTCTTTGAGCCCCGACGGTAGACGCGTTGTTTCGGGTGTGGATAGGACCGCCGATCAGTCCCCGACGTTGATGATCTGGAATCTTTTGCCCGTATCGCAAGCGGCAGAGGCAGGTGCAACACGTTACACCAATGCCAAGGTTGTTCTGATCGGTGAAACGGGAGTTGGCAAGACGGCGTTGGCCATCCGCTTGTGCGAGGATCGCTACGAGAAGACCGAGTCGACCCATGGCATGCAGGTGCGGCGGCTACACCTTAGTAATGAGGTTAACAAGCAAGTTGAACGCGAGGTGTGGCTATGGGACTTTGCCGGACAGGCGGATTACCGATTGATCCACCAGTTGTATACGGATGAAACTGCTTTGGCCCTTATAGTGTTCAATCCGCAAGACCACAACTTATTTGAAACGTTAGGGTACTGGGAAAAAGCTCTGCGTACTGCCTCGAAGTACTCCGCGGCACGACTGTTGGTTGCTGGCCGCTGCGACAGGGGAGGATTAACGGTTAGTAATAAGCTTGTTGAAGAGTTTTGCAGGAAACACAATGTGGTTAAGCTGATAAACACCGTTGCAAAGACTGGGCAGGGTTGTGACGAGCTAAAGCAGTCAATCGCCCAGAATCTGCCTTGGGAACGACTTCCATGGACTTCAACGACGCGAGTATTCAAGGTACTGAAAGACGCAATTCTGTCCTTAAAGCAGGACAGTGTTCCTATTGTGCGCATGCAGGAGCTGCGCCAGCGCTTACAACTCATGTGTCCACAAGAATCGATCGGGCCCAAAGAATTGCGTGCCGTAGTGGGACTGATGCAAGGTCAAGGCCTAGTGCAAGTACTTGGGTTTGGTGATGCAACCTGAACAGATTAATCAGTACGCGTCGATTGTGGTCCGGATGGCACGCGAACACATCGACGAAATGGGGAGCGTGTCCGAGAAGCAAGTGTTAGATGGAGATCTGGACTTCAAGGACAATGATTTTCAGCGGATGGGGGAGACGGACGAGAAGATTCTCTTGCGGACCCTTGTTCAGACATTCTTAAACCGAGCCTTATGTCTTCGTGAACAGACACCGAATGGGACGATGCTCGTGTTTCCCTACTATTTCAGGCGCGATAAGCCTGACGTACCGCAGCATCCTCATATCTTGGTTACCTATGGATTTATCGGTTCTCTTGAAGACATTTACTCGACCCTGGTTGTGCGGTTAAGTTATTCGGACATCTTTACTAAAGAACAATTATGGAAGAATGCTGCGGATTTCAAGACGCCTGCCGGACGACGCGCAGGCATTGCTATGAAGGACAAAGGTGAAGGTGCGGCTGAAATCGTGGTGTATTTCGATGAAGGAATTCCGGAAGACACAAAGGTTACTTTTATTAAGTACGTTCACGAACATCTTCTCCGACGGGCACAAGACGTAACGCGCGTTCGTACCTACGTATGTCCGGCTTGCGGTGTGGTGGTTGAAAACAGGGAGGTCATACAAAAGAGACTACACGGGGGAAAACGTGACATTGTCTGCGCTAACTGTGAAAACCGCGTCCAATTGCTGGACCTAATCGAAGATAAATTCTCATCCGACAAATTTCTTAATGTTGTGCGCCAGTTGGACAATCAGGCCAGAATAAAGCTGGATAACGAAAGCAAGGAGCTTATGCTGATTGGACATGCTTTCGCAATCGCGGGGGAAGCCGGACAGATTTTTCGACCCACGCCAAATTCGGATTGGGGAATCGATGGTGAGATTGAATTTAAGGACGATAAGGGTGCAGCAAGTGGGAAACGTGTATACGTGCAATTGAAGTCGGGAGACTCATATTTACACGTCCGTGAATCTGATGGAAGAGAGATGTTTACGATCAGGAATCCGCGCCACGTTGAGTACTGGCAAGCGCACGAGTACCCTGTCATGTTGGTTATCCGAGCGTCCAACGGATTAACGCGCTGGATGAATATCACTGACTACTTGGCGCGCCAACCGTTTAGCGACGCAACTCAACCGGTGATTTTTGAAGGTGAAGAGTTTACGGCGCTAAACTTGGTCAGACTTCGAGATAGGCTTTTCGCAGGACCGCTAGGCGCACGGCGCTGAGCTGGTCCTGCGCTTTGGCAGCCACTATCCCTCTCGGGCCGGAGTCTGAAACATGTCCTAATTGAGCATCCTTCTTGTTCCTCACCGCGCACGACGCCTTGCCCCGCGCGCGGGAGCTTTGATCTGACGCTGATCAAGAGCTGTTCTGCCTTGAATCACCGCACCTCGGAGTGTGTACATCTCTGCATCACATACACATATACCCCTTGACAGGTTTGACGGGGTACTATGACCTGAGGGGAAAATGCTACACCCCTACCCCCGGGGGGTATGGGGGCGAACGCGCGGACGGGAAAGACGGCGAGTGGCCCCTCCGCGTTGTAAAATCCGATTGCCAATCAAATCCAGAGTGAATTCTTTTCTTGGCTTGCGAGATGACCACATGGCAATGATTTCTCCTTCTAACGAACACTCGCACTGGATACAGCTCTTCAGCCCAGCCACTTGGGACCAGTTTGTAGCCGCTGGCGCAAAGGTTAGTGGCAGGTTATCCGGCGGAAACGCGATAGCACGCCGCGTCGGGCACGTACTTCCACATTCCGAAGGATTCTCGCCGCGATTGGGCGCACGACGCGCCGCAATGGATCTTCGAGGCGTGGGATTGGATCGTGCGGGGTGTTCTCAGGCTAAGGCGCAGAAAACCCGCATGGTTCGATCTGCCGGTAATGATGAAGCTGACGCTCAGCACGCCACATCACGCGTTGAAAAACCTTGCGAAGTCGCCGCTCACACGGCCCAACAACTTCATGATGATTCCGCAGATAGCCCCGTTCGGCTATCCCAGGAACGTTGATCCGAACAAGTGCACGCTCATCACATCGTTCACCTCGGAGCGCAGCGAATGGATGCGCGCAGGGTGCATCAACGTTCACGACAACAAATCGCGCGTTTACAGACTGACAAACAAGTATGACGGTCGCAGAGCAGTCGTAAGGAACTTCTTCATGCTCTTGGACTCTTACCAACAGCATCCCGAAGCAAAGAGCTTAGCGCCCGATGGCACGCCGTGCGCGTTCGACACGCGAGGATTGTTGCAACGTGCGCACATTGTCGCGAACTGGCGCCGGTCTACATCGGCAAGGAATCCGACCGGCATTGGGAAGCGGGCGAAGACTTGAGCTTGCTGGAATTCAAAGCCATTGAGTACAGGCGGAAAGGGAATGCCGTTGCGACTGATGAACAATTGGCGCGGATCGCGAAGGTTCCCAGGCGGGAATTGATGCGGAGGGGAGTCAATCAGCACACGTTGGAAAAGATCTGCAGACGAGAGCGGGTGCGTGTAGTGAAGCTTGCGGAGTGTTTGAGGGCTCTAGCGCATTGATTGAGAGCCAATCGGAATACGCTCAGACAGTCCACCTTTCCGCATCCAATTGCTCGTTACCGAAAGAATAACTGCGCGGCGATTTACGATTACAAATCAGTTATTCCCACGGTCTTCGCCTTGTGGTATAAGCCTCGAAACGTTTCACCAGTTTACTGGAGAGGATTGGTTATGGGTGCAAGCGCTTTAAGCCCCAAAGATGGCTTTGTCGCAAAGATAAACGCACAAAATGGAGATACTGTTCAAGCGGACAGCGTAATCATCCAGCTTGATAGCACTCAAGAAACGCTCAATCTAGCGCGTATCACGTCTATTGACCAATTGCGTGCGATCTTCGCAAAACGCTTGCAAGGCCCCGCGGTGGATATTGCACGCCGCTTGTCCCAGATTGCAGTAGACACAGCAAAACGTCAGGAGACGGCGAAGGCGCAAGCGGCAGATATTATTAGGACCTGTCCACAAATCGGCACTAATGTTGTCGATAATTTTTGCCAAACGACTACATTTTCGAAGACTACATATGGATCCCTGACGAAGCCAGGCAGCAACGGTACAGGTACCTCTGGGAATGAAGACACAATGACGACCACTGCGCTCGTAGGCAGGTTTGAATTCCTCGACCTCCAAGCCGCGATCGATATAGCTCCCCTTAGCAGAGAATCCGCCGAGCAGAATAAAGCACTGTTTGAATACTTGATCTCTGAACTTACTGACGTAAACAAACTCGTCCAAGCACACCTTGGCAAGGAAACCGATGCCGTCAACGCTCAAATTGCGAGCCTGTCAGTCCGTGCATTAGCTGCGGGAAAGCTTCACAACCTGTCCGTCCGGCAAGGATCTTTCATAAAAAAAGGCGATCTTCTCTTTGAGATTCTATGACCCGGCGACAAGTATTACAGCTATTAGGAGAATTGTCGTCTATCGGAATGCTTCGTGCATTCGCACCGGCACTGTTTCTGATTCCTGAAGTTGCGCCCGTGCTTGCGGAGCAAATCGCTCAAGATACCTCAACGGGCCCACCGCTGACGCCGCCACCTACCGAACTGGGAACACCGCAAACGGCAGGGATGCTACCAGACGACGTTCTCAAGGCGACGAACAGCTACTTAGAATGGATTAATCAAGATCTACACGCGGCATATGAACAGTTTCAGAATCACTTCATGGAGTTGACTGCTCCGCAAAGCGCAACCGACGAAGGATTGGAGACAGTTGGGCAGTATCTCACTCAACTTGAGGGAGGCGAGCCCGTGCTTGGGTTTAGTTTCGGCGTAGCGCCTCGATTGCGAATCGGAAATTTAACCGCAAATGTAAGCGTAGAGGGTGATCCGAGCGTCTCCATTCCGGTGTGGGAAGCAATCAACTTGAATCTCGGAAAGGAGGTTGGGATTGGGGTAGGTGTCCGCCGCGTCGGACTCAACATAGGAACCAACATTACGAGTGGAGATCCAAATCTTAGGGTTAGCCTGGGTTTTCTCGACTTTCGTGCATACGGGTCCGTTCAAGTAAAACAGGGATTCTACAATATCCTGTATGGACTACTCCGCGACTTGGACAACAACATTCAGATGCTCGTGCTTTCTCAGTATGGATACAATCCCCCTATCAGACCGAACGCCTATCTTTATCCGTAACGCGCTCAAGGCGCGCCCCAATGCGTTACCGATTGCTTGTTGGTTAACGTTACAACTGGTCGAAATCTATTTATCTTCTCAACCCTCGATCTGGGGAGCCATCACTGTGTGCTCTTCAGTCCGGTAACGGTAAGGGTAGATGCTTGTGTCCCGCCAGCCAAGATTTTCAGCACCAATTGTGGCTTTCCGGAATCCCCCACCGTGTCTGCGTAAATTTCGCTCTTGGCGCCGATGTTCCAAAAATCCATCCCAGTGTTGGCGTACTTAGCAAATCCGCTACCGGTAGGCGCTTCCTTAACGTGGCTGAAATCGAACTGGATGGACGACGGCGTGATCCTAACGCTCTCTGCGTTACCCTCTGGCAGCAAAGCGATGGTTGGAACGGCGTTGTTGAAATAGAGACTCATCAACCCCTTGCTGTGCGGATCAACGATATCCAGCCCGTTTGCGAAAAGCTTGGCAACCTTGACGGTGTTGAAGGTCGCATCTGGCGGCGGGATCTGGGCGCGCGCGGTCTCGGGACGTAAGAGAACGTTCCCGACGCAAGCTCCCAGTAACCCTCCTATGAAGCCGAGCAGAATTATCCTCGCGTTATGCATCTGATTTCTCCTCGTCCGAAAGTCCCGATTCGAGTCGGATCGAGTATACATTCATTCTGCTTAGATCTTTTGACTGTACTCGGCAAAAGCGCATGGCATCAAAAAGCTGTGGAATTAAATTTGATCACGCCCCGCCCCCGCCCTCCTTGCACAACCCCCTACGTTCCCCCCGCCCGCCCCGCCCGCTGCTCTTCCCCTCTTGCGTAGGAAGTGCGCGAGAGTTGCGGGGGAGTAGGGGTGTAGCATTTTCCCCTCAGGTCATAGTACCCCTTGACAGGTTTGACCCTTCTTTTCTCACGCCTGTAAGATCGCAGCCGGGGGTCCCAATGACACATTTGCACGGAGTAGTCCAGCAGTTGAAGGCGGAACGTGAACTCGCACAGAAGCAGGTCCAGCGGATAGACGAGGCACTCGCCGCGCTGGGAGGTGGCAACTTGAACGGAGCGTCACGCACGATGTCCGCTGCAGGTCGTCGGAGAATCAGCCTTGCGCAGAAGGCGCGTTGGGCAAAGCAACGAGCAAGCAAACCGAAGAGAACGATCTCAGCGGCGGGCAGGAGGCGCATCGCGGCGGCGCAGAGAGCTAGGTGGGCGAGGGTGAAGAGAGCGACGTAGAGAAACCGGAGAGCCGGGGGCGGTGATGCCAAAGCCCCGGCTGTTTCGGGGATGGCTAGTTCCAACAGGCTGGTTTAACGGCGTAGTCGTAGTAGCTCTGCGCGGATTGATTTTGCGCATCGGTGCCTTTTGGCATCTCGATCCAGTTACGTCTTTCATCTACGCACAAACAGCTTTGAGACTTCGTGTCCTTGCGTTTCCAATCCGCCTCCGAGGTAAGTTGAATACACAGGTCCCCTGTAGCCGGATCGAAGCGCCACGTTCTCAATCCTTCATTGCGCAACTCGTAGTGGTGTTCCGATTTCTGTTTCTCCTTCAATTCATCAACGTCCGCCTTGAGTTGCTTCACATCGCCTTCCAGCGCGCTGATTCTAACGTCCTGCTTCTGTTGGTCGCATCCAGATTCACCTAAAACAACGAAAAAGGCCAGTAGGAACATCACCTTGGACATAGTCTTTGTTCCCCTGGTCTGGGGTATATTCGGCCACGGCGGCGATGTCAATGACCCGACGGTTGAACTGGCCTCGCACGATGGTGCCAGCGGAGCAACACCGCACGCTAACTCCCACTGCGACTGGATGGATGTGCGGGGGGTCACGGCACATCAGATTTAACGGAGATGCCCCATATGCAGCGCGAGAAGAATCTTCTCCACCAGACTCATGCCGAGTTTGTGGTAGGACCGGCGCTCCGTTCAAGGTCGGGCGTTAGAAACACTGCGGGTTTCACACGTCATGGAGTGCGTGAGATGAAGTCCATCATCGACGGTTTGGGAGATGATGCAAAGGCGACTATCTTCGCCGCCGCGAGAATCAGATGAGGGATTGGCGATTCAGCCGGGGAACGGTTTTCGAAATGTCGCGTGGGAGAGTTTGCTGCAAACTGTTCCTTTTCCGTATGCTGCTCGGAAAGCTGAGAGCGCTGCACTAATCGCCTTCATTTCCTTGCTCAACCGATCGTGCTCCTTCTTCAACATCTGCACCACACCACCCAGGTTCGTCATTGAATCCCCCTCGCGTGGGATTGTAGCAGGGGCTACTCAATGACTAATGTGGGACGCAATCGTTTGCGCTTTGCGACACTCCCGTTGAGTCTGCTAAGAAACTGCGGAGAAGGAAATCAAGACCGGCGTATGGGCTATTGTCGCTGTCGCATCGTTCACAAAATGCTTGAAGTATGGCCCGCTGAGAACTCTGCTCGTGCGCGAAACTATAATGGAGGTTGCAAAGCCCAACGCTGTCCAGCTGCGCGCGGAGATTTATCGGCGTATGACGGAGAAGGAAAAGCAGAAGCAGAAGAAGCAACAATCTCACGCGCATCACTATGTCCCGCGGTGGTACCAGAAGAGGTTCCTCCCGCAGGGCCAAACGAACTTCTACCTAATGGACCTTCATCCTGAGCGGATCGAGTGGTCTGGAGGTTCGCACCAGCTGAAGGCTCTTCGGCGTCGAGGTCCGGACGTGTGCTTTTATGAGGACGATCTCTACACGGTGAAGCTCGGAAGCTGGACGACTGACCAGATCGAACGGAGCTTTTTCGGCATGGTGGACAGTCGTGGTCGTGCTGCTGTAGCTCACTTCGCTGAGTTCGATGGTATCAAAGAGCCTACTACGTGGACGGCGGGAGGCGATCTCCCGCCATACATGGACGCACAGAAGTTCAGAACGCCAAGAGGTCTAGATCTGATAAAGCAGCGTAGGGGGAGCCGCGACGACAACCTCACCCTGCTCGAAATGCAGGGCAAGTTCGAGTTCACCACGATGTGGATGGAAGGTGTCTGGGAGATCGTGCGCGCTAGGAAGACACAGACTAAGTTCATCGTTTCCGATGATCCAGTGACCTTCTACTGCAAATCTGTATTTCCTAGCGAATGGAAGTACCCGAACGAGATTTCGCTCAAGCAGATCGGGACGCGCACGCTGTTTCCTCTCGGGCTGGACTCTTGCTTGATCATCACTCACGTTCAATTCGTGAGGAATCCCTGGTCCACGCCGACGGAGTTTCGGATCAACGCGCGTTCGTACCAGCAGACGTTGAAGCACCTCGGACACATACAGTTCGGTCGGGAGCTTGAGGAGGACGAGGTACTTCGCATCAACTACATTTTGAAGAAGCGAGCAGTTCGTTACATCGCATCCGCTGAAGAAGAGTGGCTCTATCCAGAACGGCACGTCTCGACGGACGAATGGGCGAAGCTGGATGACGACTGGTTCCTGTTTCCGCACCTTTGGAGAGTGCCATTCAGTGGAGGTATTTCTGTGGGTTATCGCGATGGCAGCGCGGCCGCGTGGGACGAATACGGCCGCCGACCTTGGCAACGAGGATACCAAGACGAGAGCCAGCGCGATCGTGAGTTTGAGACTTGCGAGAAAGCCAAGTGCGAGTGGGCAAAGAGGCGAATCGGAAAATCAAGAGCGCGCACAGACGAGCGCATCGGAAGAGACGTTGAGGACAAGATGGTGGACGATTATCTCCGTGCCGAAGGCCTTCTCCAGCCCACGACGACTACACCTGCTCAACAATGAGCGTCGAATCGTCGGGAGTAACGCATCGGGCTCGGTTGCGTAACTTCTCGCATTCCAAGCTGCGTTCGACGGCCTAACCGAGCGGAAAATCAGGGCGCCGCGCCTTCTCCATCCTCTTCGAACTCTGGAGCGGGCGGAGGACCGGCTTCGATTGTCACGATTGGGATCTCCGGATCGAACTGCGGTCGGTCGACGCCCAGCAGGAATGCATTCGCAATCAGTGATAGAACGAGGGCCAAAAAAGCCACATTGAATTCTGTCATTCCTTCCGCTATTTCAACGAACACTCATACAGTCCTGGGTTCGCTGACTGAACTTTAAAAAACATGATGTCCCCTGCTACGCCAAGAAATGAAGCACTTTCGACGATCGGTTTTGTACTCAAAGAAGAAGGAAGACCGTCACCTACAGACCGCCATGATCCCCCGCTGTTTGAAGAATATACGACTCTAAAATTGACCAGTATGTTATTGATACTGGAAATCGATGCGACTATCCCGCCATTTTGAACAGCAATGACTGGAAAGGGTTCCTCCCGAAAGAACCAGCTCGATCCAGCATCATTCGTCACCGCGAGATAGGCAGGCCGATCAACTGAGGCGCAGCTTAGGGCCAGCGTGTGCTCGAAGTCGCTCTCGACGGGAAAGTTGCCATCGATGCAGTCTGCTGGGGTTATGTCCTCCCATCTATCCCCATTGGGGCTCAGTCGCCTTAGTCGCATGTGAATTAACTGTTTACCGTGCGGAACAATTTCTGCGTCGATTCCGTCCATCATTACAATTCGCCCTTGCGTCCCCGCCAATCTTGGGCCGAAAGCAAACTGGAGCGGGATCGGGTCGAGGGGTGCGGTGGGAGTCCATGTAGTTCCGGCATCCTTAGAAATGCGGAGATCAAACATTCCGATGCCGAGCCTCCCTCCGACCGCCCATATATTTCCCGCAACTGCGAAATCGCCCCCGACCGGAATCGGAGTTTTTTTCCAAGTAATTCCGTCGGCTGAGTGCAAGACAAACGGAGATTGATTCCCGGAAGTGGAAAACTCTTCGAACAATTCGCCGTTGAACGGCCCCAGAAGAAGACTGGATGGCAACATTTGTGGGTCCGGCGCAGAGGTTCCGAGCACTTTCTTCCATGTCGTGCCCTGGTCCGAGGAAATACACGTGCTCGTGGAACCCGCTACGACCCAGAGATTCTTAAACTCTCGAAATGAATCTGTTGAACATTTCGCAGGAGGATCAGGCATTCTCACGCACTGTGGTGAATCAACTCCGTGGGATGCTGCGGCGACAAAGCATACGAAGGCAACACATAGAGCTTTCATGCGAAGGCGATCCTCCTAATGATTCCAGTGTTTAAGGATGTCGCGGAAGTGATAATCTCAAGGCTCAGTACATGCGATGTATGGAGCACAGGCCAACACAGCTGATGAGTAGCAGGTTACTGTGCTGACGTCGCTTCTACATTCCAAGGCGCGTCTCTTCGCATCGTTTGGGTCAGTAGCACCCCGTATTACCATCATGTTCTGATTCGCCGGATCGTTAATCGTGGCAACACAGCTCGTGAATTCTCCAGCACAGTCATCTTTCTTCTGAAGGTCTTCCTTCTTGATTCCATCGCCGTTGCGTTTAGTCGCGACGACTCCGGTCCCATTCCCGTCCTGCCACTTGGCTTCGAGATTCCAGAGAATTGTTCCCTGTACAGGTTTCGTAGCATCTGTGGGCCGGGTCGGAGGTATGAACTCCAGTTGCACTTTTTGGCTTGTTTGTTTCGCATCGCGCGTACCGTTCGCATGAGCATTGACAGCAAAATTCGCGTGAATGTTATCAACGAACCCTTGTGCGCACCCGTCGAAAGGCAATGTTGGCGACCAAGTCTCCCCACCTTGTAACGTTCTAGATTCTGAACTTGCTATGCCGCCGAACGGCTTGAAGGAGACACTGATCTTCTGCGAACTGGAGTTATTGATGTGGAGACAGGGGTCTTGGCTGATGTGTATCGACCCACACGCATTTCCATCGCATTGGGTGTCCTGCCTCAGCTGGAAATGGAGAAAGCGTTCGTCCGTTAAGATAACGGAGCGAACGTATGAGGAAGGAACGGAAGCATTTCACCCCAGAAGAAAAAGTAGCCATCCTGAGGCGGCATCTTGTGGACAAAGTACCCGTCTCGGAGCTGTGTGAAGAACTGGGCCTGCGGCCAACGGTGTTCTACCGCTGGCAGAAGGAACTGTTCGAGAACGGAGCCGCCGCTTTTCAGTCTCAGGAGCGTCCCCACCGCCAAGTGGAGGAGAAGCAGAAACGGATCGAGTTCTTGGAGAAGAAGGTGCAGACCAAGGACGAGGTCCTGGCTGAGCTGATGGCGGAGCACATCGCGCTAAAAAAAAGTCTTGGGGAACTCTAACCGGTATCTGGGTGCCGCATGATGTACGGGATCTAGTCGTGGATTTCGTCCGGCGCTGGTCGGAGAAGGCCGAGATCGGCGTCGGACGGTTCATCCCGTGGCTGGGCGTGAACGCCAGCAAGTTCTATGACTGGCGGCAGCGGTACGGGCGCGTCAACGAACACAACGGTTGGGTTCCCCGTGATTTCTGGTTGGAGCCGTGGGAGAAAGAAGCAATCATCGAGTTCCATCTGAAGAACCCGCTGGAAGGCTATCGGCGACTGACGTTCATGATGCTCGACGCTGACATCGTGGCGGTTAGTCCGGCGAGTGTTTGGCGAGTGTTGAAGAAAGCTGGATTATTATCCCGGTGGAAGAGCAAACCTTCGCGCAAGGGAACCGGTTTCGAACAGCCGCTGCAGCCGCATCAGCACTGGCATATCGACGTTTCCTACATCAACCTATGCGGCACCTTCTATTACCTGTGCAGCATTCTGGATGGGTTCAGTCGTTTCCTCGTGCATTGGGATCTGCGTGAGTCCATGCGAGAGGCTGATGTCGAACTGATCCTGCAGCGAGCCAAGGAGAAGCACCCGGAAGCGAAGCCGCGAATCATCTCCGACAATGGCCCGCAGTTCATTGCTCGCGACTTCAAGGAGTTCATTCGCATCTCTGGTATGACGCACGTCCGAACCTCCCCTTATTATCCCCAGTCGAACGGCAAGATTGAACGCTGGCACAAGTCGCTGAAAAGCGAGTGCATTCGGCCGGGAACACCACTGTCGCTGGAAGATGCATGGCGTCTGGTCGAGGGCTATGTGGAGCATTACAACAACGTCCGCCTGAACAGTGCCATCGGCTATGTGACGCCGAAGGACGCGCTGTCGGGGCGTCAGCAGGAGATCCACGCGGAACGCGACCGCAAGTTGGAAGCCGCCAGACAGCAACGCCAGAGTCGCCGCCAGCAGGCGGCGTGAAAGCAGCGAAGTGGCCAGCGGCCACCATGACGGACAGTCGTGAAGTGGATAAGTTCGCTTTTGCCTACTACTCGACCGGGATTGCACCAGCCGCCGAACAACCCGTATTTGGGTGGCATTGGCCACCTATAACGGGCACACGCATACGTACGCAATTCAGAAGTTCGTCGGGTCACGGTCGCGCTGCCGGTCATGCAGGTTTCCCGCGATTGCCTTAGTTCGGGTGTTTTCCGAGCGCGCGGTCAGGAATGACCTTGTCCCGGATTCCAAAACGTAACCAATTCTCCAGTGTCGAGACATAGGTCCGGCTTGAGCGGTGTTCTGTGCCATCAAGCAGCCTGACCCGATACTCCCCGTTCTCTCGCCTGGTCAGCTCGACAATTTGGTCCCAGCGCACGATGCGCGATCGATGAATTCGCACGAATCGATCCGGGTCTAATCGCTGCTGTAGCGTTTGCATGGTTTCACGGACAAGAAACGTGCCAGTAGGCGTGTGCAGCTCTGCATAGTCACGTGCTGCCGAGACCCATAGCACGTTCCTTTCATAAACGACTTGGATTCGGGAGCCTGCTCGTACCGCGAATTGCGTTATGTATTCCGGTGCTTGACCTTGCGGTCCTGGGGCAGCCGAGACGATCGCGGCTGGTACTCTCCAGAGCTTGATGCTGATGTAAAGGTTGCACCACAGGAAAATAATCCCGCCGCACTGCAGAAAACTCAGCATCCAGTTGCTGCCGTTCAATCTTGCCCAACCAAATGTCCCGAGCCCGGTCGCGAAGCTGGCGAAAGTGCCTAGTAGAAGCGAAAGCGCAAATGCGCAGGATTCCAGAGCGAGCCAGGAAGGTATCCGGCGTGCGGTGGCCAACCGACAAAGAGGCCGGACAGCCAAGGTCGCGCAGAAGAGAACTGCACAGGCAACCGTGTTGTAGCGCAGGATATCCCGTTCCGTGAGGTGCGGCAAGGCAGCCAGAAGGACCAAAGCATACATAAGTATCCAGCCGCCCGCTTGCAGCAGCCAGAACGATGGCGTCCAGTTACGCGCTGATGACAACATCGGGACATTTTAGCAGCTTGGCATTTGCCACCATCCGTCGCTTTGTCGCCAGGCGGATTCAATTCGTCGCAAATCTGGCGGCATTGGCATACTTGGACTAGCGTCACACGTGACGGCCCCGATAGTGTGTTCGTGCCGCGCGGAGCTGGGGTATTGCGGCAGCGACGCAGGCTGGAGGGAGGCAGAGATGGGTCCGAAATTGGAGAAGAACGAGACCGCAGAGGCTGAGACCATCAGGCGGCATCGTGGCTGGATCCGTCGATTTTTCGTTAGAGAAGATGCGATCTACGACCACTATGCGGCGATCGGACAAGCCACGTCCCGGCGCGCCCAGGCGTTCTACCTTTTCATGCACTTATTGCCTGGAATAATGGGCTGGGTACTCATCAATGTGAATTCTGTCTATCGGGCCGAACTGCGGTTCACGGGCCTGTCTGGCAAAACCCTGCAATATGCCTTGCTCGTGGTCGTCACCTTCGGTTGGCATATGGTGGTACCACTTCTGTTCCTCCGCTTCAAGGACAAACTCACCTGGAAGCAGAGCTTACAATTCCTCGGTCTGGACCGTGTGGACCTCCGGGGATTGCTTATTGTCCTGCCCGTCTACTGCGCTCTCTTTGCGCTTGCTGCGCTGCCGTATATGCGATGGATGTGGAACCCCCTCCAGAAATGGCTGCAATCAGTACCAGCGTTCCAAATGCCGGACTACACAATTTTCAAAGGCGGACCGAATGGTTTGTACAGTTTCCCGCCGCTCGCCCTGTTGTTCTTATTCATCGGGAACCTTCTCGGCGAAGAACTCTACTTCCGCGGGTACCTGATGAAGAAGATAGCATTTCTGGGCAACACCGCTTGGATTGTCAACTCGATCCTGTTTGCCCTTTATCACCTTTGGCAGATTCCCCAAACGTGGCCGCTTGTAGGTCTGGTTCTGGCAATCGGGTTACTGATGCAGCTTCGCAAGGACCTGTACGTTCTGGTAGCCTTTCACTTTTTTATAAATATGTGGTTGACGTACGGTGATTATCAGTTGGCGCGACTCGTGCATTTGGCGAGGTAGTGCGATCCTGTCGCACGGATCACCGACTGGTGGGCGGATGAGGAGCAAGCCGGAAGTTGAGAACAGCATGGCGCGGCGGAGCTACAATGAACCTGCCGGGTGAAACGGAGGCGGGCTCTGCGGGGACGCAACCATGCCGAGGGATAGCCCGGAGGGCTCATCGAGCCCGATGTTCAGCAGCGCGGGAGCCAATCCTCTCGCGCTGTGCACTGCGAGGAAAAGCCACCGGACGATAGACCCCCATGCCTTGAAAATCCCCGCCCGAAGGGCGGAATACTCACTAACGGAGAACGTCGCTTCTCCATTTCACGCTGAGCCAAGACACGTCAAGCTAAGGGTCCTCAAGCATTAAGGGGCCATTCTCTCCAAAAGCTAGGAGACGTTCCAGTTCATGGTGGGGAGAACTCATCATCGTGATGTGTTCAGATAAATGGGTGTCTTTGGTGAGAGTAGTATTGGTTCTAGTAGTGGTAGGAGTAGCAGTATTGTTATGAGTAGTGGTCTTAGATGACAGGTTCGCGCCGGGCACCAAGACACTCGTTCCTTGGATCGTGGCAGCTAGGTTGAGCATTAATCGCAAAGCTCACCTCCTTGCGCTAAGAATCTGCAACCCAGTTACCATAGGCCAGCGCCTCGCAGCAAGAATCTGCCTAGCTTGCGGCATGTCTTGCCCATTCTGGTTTCATGGGTTCAAAGTTGAGTGCGGCATTGGAGGGCCTAAACTCGCCACGAGTTGACACGAGGAGTGTCTGTTGTTGGCCGGGTGCCGCCATTGACGGGATGTTGCGACCGATGCCGTATTCTTCACAGATCTCTAGTGAACGTTCGTATAACGCTTGAAAACCACATCGCTGATGCATTGGGGGAGTCCTCTGGGAGAAGCAAATGCAACTCTCACTCCTTCACATCGGCAACAGCTGTTGAAACACTCAAACGAAAGGACGCTGATCGCGGTCAAGACTAGGCGGTTTCGTATCGTTAGGTTCGCACCACAGTGGAAAGGGTCGACGTGGAGAGACTCTCAAGAGTTCTATGAGCCCGCGTACGAGTTCACGCCTCGAAATGAGTTTTTCAATCAGCCTGTCGAGGCAACCTTCTTCAGGACCGCACCACTCCCGCGGTATGTCGCGCGAGATAGCTTGTATTCGTTCGATTGGGAAGGACTCGATTCGCGAGAGCCACGGCTCAAACGATTTCCAGCCGTTGACTGCCCCATAGACTTCTGGTGTTGCGTAGACACCACGCAGGGGATAATCGGGAAACGTCCAATGTTCAGCGTTAAAGCAATACCCTTGATCGATAAACACTGCATTGTACTTTCGTTCGTGGTTCGTGCGCCAGAACGCAGCTTGACGCCCGTCGACGTTTCCTGTCCACTTGTCCACCGCCAACATACCCGCGAAAACGCTGATATTCCGCACACGACTGAGCATCTCGACAGGCATGTAGTCGAGCACCTGTCCGTCTAAAGGATCGACTACGTAACGCGAGCCAAACTGAATTCCCGCCGTACATCTCATGGTTTGGTGAGCGAGTTGGATATGAAGCTCTGGAGTGTGCTCGATAAGCCACTCGTCCACCTCCACAACTTCTGTGGCTGGAACAGGCAGCCCAACGTACTCCGCTAATCTTGTCGCCAGCATTTCATTTGCGAGGACTCGAATACCTTGAGGATTATTTTGGAATTTTACAACGTAGAAGTTCCCGTCCGAGCATCGCATGAGGTGAGATTGTGCTCCTCCGCGCATGCGACGGATGTGCTGCAAAGCAGCGACTGTCATTTGAGATTGTTCCTTCCAAGCGAAAGTACTCAGCTCACTGGGCAACCGGAACCAGGAAGGTAGAGCCTCGGTGCTACATCGACTCCCAGGAGGTAATCTGGAACTTGGGAAGAGCCCTCAGACTGGACCCCGACGAAAGTGGACGACGCGAATCTAGCAGTGGGTATCAACGTCACGCTGTACCGCCAATCATGTGCGTGTGTGTGTCCAACCTGTGGAAGCGCGTTCGCTCGTCACGCGAAGCGGGAAACCAAAATGGGTGAGATGTCCATTCTGGGAAGAGCACGGCAAGAGCATTGGCAGTCTCAATTAAATGCCCCGATCGTTCAGATACTCGCTGTATTGCAGACTGACCGCCTGATGAGAAGCCCCGCCCATGATTGCCCGCCTATGGTGACAGTCGCATCCTGAATGGGCACGACGTGCCGCAAACGAGGCAAGACCAGTGACCACCAGCCGTATGCGGTCTTTGGGACACAACGAAACTCCTTGACCACATCGTCGGCGTGCGCGACTTCTGCCGCTCGCGACTGATCCACTACCGCAGCCGGTGGACAGAGCCTAGGCTCATCACAGCGAGGATGATGATCGCGTTCGCGACTTCCAGGTGGCACGAGTGCCGACAGGATGGCATCCGTGCTGCCAGACAGTCAGAGACTCTGTCTCTACGCCCCGAAAGATGAGGCACTTAAGAGCGAGGACGAAAAGGAATTGCAGATGCATAGGAACAAACCGCCTCGGGCCAATGAGGTATTCGATGGAATACAGTTTCTTACCGTTTGTCGCCACATTCTTCTTCGGGAGCGCGTGTGGTGCGCTGGTTGTGTCCTTGCAGCGCCACGTGAATCGAAAGCGAATACTTGATGAATTCGAAAGAGACCTACGCAACCGCGAGCCAGCATCGTTCCACACGGACCACTCGGCGCCGAGCGGGGTTTGGCGTGTTTACGAGTCAAGAAGAGCCAGAGGAGTTAATCGTCTCACGGAGAGTGTCGCCAATGACTAGGAGCGGGGAACCTGCTCCACCACCACTTTCACTGAGCGGCTCCATGCTTAACGACAGTGGGTTCATCCACAAGGCACTCGCAGACCACTTTCCGAATCGGGATGTGGCTGATCTATCGACTTCCGAATTGTCGTTTCTCCTTATCCAGGCTCAACGGCTGAAAGTGGTGCCAACTTCAATTTAGGCAGCCGGTTTCTTTTCTCGCAACTGCTTTATGAACTCGTCCACCTTAGGAATCGGCTTCATTCCGTGAAGGTCTGGATACCACGGAAAGATCGCTCGCAACAGAAACAAACTCTCTTCCACGCTTAACGTGGGCCTCTCCATCGGATTGGAGAGTTCATCCTCCTTAGAACTGGGCGGCGCCTCGGGAAGTTTCATCGTGCCGTACCGTGGGGAGTTCGGGGTCGACGCAAGTGGTACGACGCATCATGAAGCAGCTTTCTCCGACAAATCGGGCATGGTGGCGCCGCCGATGATTTCTGCTTCAGCACTAAGCCAGTCCTCCATATCGTGTCCATGCTCGCGGCCTCGCGCTTCGTAGAATTCATAAGCACGATGGGCAATTCGCTGTGAGATTTCGGGAGACGTCGTGTTTAGCGCCAGCTTGGGTTTGTTGGGCATCGCGTGATCCTTTCCAGTCTGGAATTCGCCCAGGGCCACCGAAACGGACACAAGTAAAGACTCACGTTAGGGTGATTCGGGAGTGGGGCCGATGCCGTTCAGATTGAGGGAGCGCAAGAGTCGAGTTCAAGTGAAAAACGTGGGGCATGACAAGGAAACAATTCCAAAACGGGAACGGAATCTGGAAATGAGATCAGAACCCCATCTCGATTGCCGCAGTCGATGGCCCTTTGGCCAGTGAGGACCCATAAACGTCGACGACCAGGGCAGCTTAGGTATCTTCTTCGGAGGAGGTCGCGTCAACTGGTGATGCAGATCACACACCGGTGTGAGGGAATTGACCCGAGTGGTGCTTGCGGGGCTCTTCCCACGGTCCCCTCCATTGCACTTTTCTGAGCTAACTGACTGTCCTTTCTGACCGGTGCAGGAGAGTCCCAATTTGAACACTGGAACCGGAAGTGGCTCGCCACGTGCCTTGTCGGTTGCTGGCGGCGCGGTACATCAGAGCGTCGACATCCAACGGAGGTTTGTGATGCGGGCTCCTTACGGTCTGAACATTCTCGACAACTGCTCAACCTGTCCGGTGCGAAATGAGCACCTATTCTGCAACCTGTCGCCGCAAGCTGTTCAACGTCTAAACGAAATCAAATCGACGGCCGTCTATCCCAAGGGGGCGATGCTGTTCATAGAAGGCCAACTGCCGCGCGGCGTGTTTGTGCTGTGCTACGGCAAAGTGAAACTCTCGACAACCTCGCAGGACGGCAAGACCATTATCACCAAGATTTCCGATGCGGGCGATGTACTGGGACTGAGTGCGGTGATTTCCAACCGTCCCTATGAAGTGACTGCGGAAATGATGGAGCCGGGGCAAGCGAATTTCTTTCCCAAGGATGCTCTGCAACTGATGATTAAGGACTTTCCGGAGGCGACGATCAGGATCGCCCAACAACTTAGCCAGAACTACTATGCAGCCTACGAGGAAATCCGGACGCTGGGGCTAGCGGTGTCGCCGTCGGAAAAGTTCGCGAAGCTGTTGCTCTCATGGTCGACGAAACCTTCTGATGAAGGTTCCTCGCAGCTGAAGCTAACGCTGACGCACGCGGAGAAGTGAACCTTACGTCGATAGGGGCAGACGGCTAGCGGTATCGAGCCGTACTCTTAAAGGGGAACTCTGAGCGCGGTTCGTACCCCAGAAACCGGCTTGCCCCGATTCGTTATTGTCTACTCCAGAGCTATCAGCAAATCCGGCGATTACCGTAGTTCGCTATTGCTTCGCGCTAGACAGAAAGCCCCGACATGGAGGCCCGGGATTTGGGACACTACCCATGAGGGCGACGCTCTCCAAACCAGGTCGGCAGTATATCAAAGGGGCGACCGATAGCAGCAACGACCCGTGCTCTTTGAGGGGATCTCCGTGTGCGGCTCGTGCCCCAGAATCGTTTAGCTCACTTCCCTATTATTTATGATGGAATCGACCGTAGGATACGATCATGGAGTTACCGACACATCGTGATATGACCGGCATCCGGCGGGGCTAAGCCGCACGGCGGTGCTTCGATCCTCTTCCAACGTTATCGTGTTGGCGCTCTCCTTGCCTTCGCGTTTCCTGTTTCTCGACCTTTTGCTTCCTGCTGTTCGCGGGCCGAACGTCATGTTGCTGCTTGTTCGTTAGCCAAGCGCACACGCTCTCCAGAGATTCACAGAGCAACTCAACATTCCCGCAGTCTGAGCAGATGTTTGCCCTTAGTTGTATGGAATAGAGGGCAGGGTCGCCAGTCGTGCGCGAGATGTCACACTGCAAAATCCCTCCGAGGACGTTCCGATGGGTACAGGCGTGGGAAACCATAATCTAGTCCTTGGCGGACGGAATCGAAAGGGAAACCGAAATCCAGTGGGATGTTAGCAAGTTCCCAAAACGACACACAGTGATTGAAATCACGCTAGAGATTCGCGTATAGTCAGCAGTCGCTTTGAACAGGCATCTCCTGACAGGAGCTCTTCAGACGTATGAGATTTGCAGTAGGCCAGACAGTTCACCACAAGGCGACCAATGACCCCGGTCGCATTGTCCGTATAGTGAACGTCAAAGGATTGGCTTATATCGTCACCACGCAGAACAAAGTGTCCAACTCTGAAATAGAAGCCCTCTGGCGGCCAAAGGAACTGAAGGAAGTTTCGGAGCGCGCCGAAAGACTGTCCCGAACAAAGCAGAGCTCTGAGTCCCCTTTTCCCGTTCCTCAATGACGAAAACAGGTGGATTTGACTCATCGTCCGAGAGTGCTCGGTTCGGAAATGGAACAGCTTCAGCCTTATTTCCTATTTGTAGGGATTAGCGGCAAGTCCTCGTCCGCTAGAATGGCCATATGAGCGTAAGGGCAAGCGACTTTCGCGTACGCGAATCACTCAGTTCCGCAATTCCCCCTCAGGAAAAGGGATGACTCGTTGCGCCGCCGTTTGCCCTTTCTCTCAGGTTAGTTAGTGGAAACGAAGCGACAGTCCTACGTTTCAAGTGCTCGGGCCTCTGATTGGCGAAATGTATGGTCCGCCGCTGTACTGCAAGAGGTTTGAAATTGAGCGAAGGGACAGTAAGCGTAAATGTGTCCGGCCTTTAGGTGGAGAATGTTCTCCGGGCACTCGATGATAATACGCGCGCACCGGTCCTTATAAATCCCTCGGTCATTAGGGACGCATTCTCGCCATCAGGTTTTCCGGCACGCCATTGGGCTGTTCTTTTCGTCTTCTTCTCTCCTCAGCAGACCCTGGTGGAACTCTCTTTAACGTCCGTCGTCGTGGCGGTGGAAAAGTGGAAAGCGTTTTGTGCTTTCCAAGCGTAGCGTCTTTTCCACGGCCATCATGCAGCTGCTGCCAGCGGCTGCACTGGCTGATGGCGGCAGTCTTTGCCGCTGGACAACACCGCCCAGGCGATGCGAGCCAGTTTGTTGGCGATCGCCACCACGACCTTGTTGCTCGGAGCACGCTGCGTCAACCGACGCACCCATTGCCCGAATCCTCCAGTGTCGTACTCACGCGGAACAGTACCGAGCGAGCGCCGCGGATCAGCATGCGACGCAGATGAACACTGCCGCGCTTGCTGATGCTTACAGCTTCGCTTGCCCCCGGTGGAGTGCTGTCGAGGCACCACTCCCACCCAAGCCGCGAAGTCGCGTCCTCGACGAAAGGCAGAGCCGTTGCCAATGGCGGCCACGGTGGCAGTTGAGACCATCGGGCCGAAGCCGGGGATCTGCCGCAGTTGCCAGCGGGAAACTTCAATGGCGATGGGGAACTCGATCTCGCTGTGGACTTGTGCTAAGCCAGCAGACTTGCCTGCTCTTGAACGGTGGGAATTATCAGGTCACGTGGTCGTTCTTCCCTTCGGGCGCAAGTGCTGTCGGCCTGGTCAAATCCGGACAGTCAATCGTGACGGCAAGCCGGATTTGATGATCGCCATCTTCGCTTAATCTCCTAGCCACCAAATACAATGGTTGCCTTTCGCCACTAGCTTCGAGTCCAGTAACCAAAGGGAGTTCGATCAACCCGCCCTTTTGGTAGCGGAGGATGCCCACTTTTGCAAGCAAAGCCTGAGAAGAGGCGGCAGCAGGCTGTGTCTGTCGTTATAGACGTGGAACAACTCGTGGAACAACTCGTGGAACAAACGTGGAACAAACGTGGAACAGAACAGGCGGGAACAGGGTAGAATACGGGGCATCAAGGTACAGCTAAATCATTGAGAAGCAAAGACGGGCTATCATTTATCTCGGCTCATAACCCAAAGGTCGGTGGTTCAAATCCACCCCCCGCAACCAAATTTCTCAGTGGTTTACGAGCGCCGACTAATCGGCGCTTTTTGCTTTTGTCCGTATTTTGTCCGTGTTCTCGCAGAATCTGAGTCAAGATGATCAGAATTGAGAGTATGGGGAGAACACAGAAACTGTAAAAAGAATTGACCGTAATCGAAATCACTGGTTCGTGATCGCATACACCATATCGCCGACAAAGCGCTTGAACGACTCGTTCTCCACGAACTGCTTATAAACCTGGGTGTCGTCCTTCAACAGATGCTGCATCACCTTTGCCAGAGCTTCATCGTGGGCCATGCGTGCTGTGTGAGGCGTGTTTTCCTTCGCATTCTTGTAGGCCACGGCGGCGGCGACCTGTGGTGCGATGTCGTCGCGGATGCGCTTGACGACCCGGTCGGCATCGGTAAACAGCGTGCCGAAGTGATCATTAAATGTCTTGAGGATGTTGCTCAAGCGGTCCATCTCAGGTTCGCTCTTACGACCGCTGGCGTCTGTTGGCGCTGGCTCGATCTCGGCATCCTTGTCTTCCAGCGCGATCTTCATGACCGCCTTCTTCTCGACCCGGTAACTGTCCATGTCGATCGATTCAAGAATGCCTTTCGAGAGATCCTCCTCCTTTGGGGCAGGCAACTTGGGCGTCAGCAGATTGAGCATTATCGAGAGCTTCTCCCATTCGGTGTTGCTATAGGGGATCACCGAAGAGAGAAAACTGTACGTGCGGCAGAACGCCTTGCCTGCGCCGTCGTTGTAACCCTTGTTGAACGGAAGGAACCACGAACCCTTGCCTTTGAGTGCGGTGCACATCTGCACCTCGCTATCATCGACGGCGAAGTGCACGACGCAGCGCCCGAACTCGAAAAGCTGCTCTCGCTCGTCGCGGTCGCGGTGGTATTGTTCGACCCCGTCGTCGACGGTTTGCTTGGTCAGGCTGTTCTTCAACTCGAATGTCGCGACGGGCAGGCCGTTGATGAACAGGCACAGGTCGAGTGCACGGCGCGTCTCGTCCCTGCTGTAGGCGAGCTGGCGGGTGATCGAAAACCGGTTCTGAACGTATAGGATCTCGGCCTTGGCGTTGCCCGGTGAGGGCGTGCCATAGAAGAGATCGAAGTGGACTGGCCCATGCGACACTCCTTTTCGCAGCACATCAATCACGCCGCGCTTGCCAATCTCTTGCGAGGTGCGGACTAGGAACTTGAGGCGGTTGATGTCTTTAGGGTCGTCGGCCATCGCCAGCTTCTTGAAGGCTTCGGGCTGGGTCGTTTGGAGGAAGGCGAACAGTTGCGGCACATCGAGTGCCTGGGCGCGGTCGTAGTCTTTCGCGCAGCCGGCGAAGTAACCGCTCCCGGCTGGGTTCGGCTTGTCGGCACCAGCGCCCGGTGCCACGGTCAGACCGTCAGCGCCAGTCACGTGCCGCATGATGAGCGTTTCAAGGCCCTTCTCGCTGATGTCGGTCGTCATACGACCGCCTCCTCACCAGCGAGTTCGGCCTCGTCGCTCAGATCGGCGTCGTCCACGTGAATGTGGGACGGGGCTTCTTCGGGCAACCGCGCTGCGGCCTCGCGTACATCCAACTTGCCGGTCACCACATCGGAGACGAGGCGCGTACGGTATTCGCAGAGAAGGTCGAGCTCGCGCTCGAAGCGGGTGATGCCTGTCATTTTCGGCAACGATTGCGTAGCGACGAAACATTGAGTCAGTCTTATGCCCCGAGAGCTGCATTGCAGTTACCTGGG